>Ga0255341_1000158_pt1 | contig 124318 bp, 89 predicted proteins | sample wastewater_treat_8_FD_192418 | JGI IMG/M metagenome (GOLD analysis project Ga0255341, IMG submission 192418) | Wastewater microbial communities from Lulu Island WWTP, Vancouver, Canada - plant12 | ecosystem: Engineered > WWTP > Wastewater > Unclassified | place: Canada: Vancouver, British... | reverse complement strand
AAGCTTACAATCAAAGCTCCTACAATCAGATTAACCGGTGAAGTAAGTAGATAAAAGTTAAAGTCGCTTATAGCCATTTGTAGCACAAATCCTACATAAGCAATTCCTGCTGTTATAGTGATGCTTTTAGGATATCCCCATGGCATTTGCCAAAACTTACGCTTATTCTCTTGCTGCATAATTTTTATAAATAAGTTAAGCTTGCTTCTTATATGTGACGGCGGCAAGAATATTGAAGATGATTGCAAAAGCTCCGAGGGCAACGAAGTTTTTCCATAGTTCGGCAAGAGTTGTTCCCTTTAAATATACTGAACGCAGAATTTCAACAAAATAACGAGGCGGTAAAATAAGTGTAAACTTCTGTGCCCAATCTGGCATTGAGTCGATAGGCGTAAGCAGTCCGCTCATCAGTATAAAAATCATGATGAAGAAGAACATTTCAAACATGATTTGTTGCATTGTGTTTGAGAAGTTTGCAATTGTCAGACTAAATCCGGAAATAGTAAGAATAAATAATGCCGTACCCAAGTAGATAACCCAAACAGAACCGGCAGGTATCAGTCCAAAGACAATTCTTGCGATAATCATAGCCACCATGAGTACGAAAATACCTATAACCCAGTAGGGTATCAGTTTTGACAGGGTGAAAGTAAAGCGACTGACGGGTGTAACATTTATCTGCTCAATTGTCCCTATTTCCTTCTCTTCCACTATGCTCAATGCAGGCAAAAAGCCGCACACGAGGATAAAGATGATGTTCATAAGAGCGGGAATCATATAGTGGCGATAATTGAGTGTCGGATTAAAACGATTTTGTACCGTCACCAATTCTGACAATTGATTCGCACTCCTCTCGCTTCGAAATTCAGTAAGTGCACGTGCTATGGTTTGCACAATATATTGCGTGCCCAATGAACCTTTAGTGGCATTCACGGCATTTGCCGTTATGCTTATTTTTTCCGGTGTGGAAATCGCCATATCACGCTCAAAATGGTCGGGAATCTGCACAATAATATCAACCGTGCCGTTCTCCAATTCTTGCATGGCAAGGTCAAATTCGGCAGTTGTCCCAACCAATATTAGATCTTTTGAAGCCTTGATATGGGATATAATGCGGTGAGAAGTAGTCGAGCGGTCAAGGTCAACAACCGCCACCTTAACATCACGCACATCCATTGTAGCAAGAAATGGAGCAATGAGCATTATTATTACAGGGAATGCTATTATAAGTTTGGGTAGAAAAGAATCGCGACGAAGCTTCGTAAACTCTTTCTGTAATAATACGATAAACGGTCTCATGGTACTACTCTAATTTATCGTTAAACCTTACGAGCGATACGCTTAGGAAGATTACGCTCATACCGAGCAAGATTGCAAATTCTTTCCATACGGCAATAAACGGCGAGCCCTGAATCATCATTTTGCGTATGGCATCTATATACCAACGGGCAGGAACCACAGTAGATATCACTTCAAAAATTTTCGGAAAATTTTCAATAGGGAACAGCATGCCCGAAAGCAACATCATAGGCATCATCATTACCATTGCAGAGATAAGAAGTGCAGCTACCTGAGTTTTGGCGATGATCGAAACAAGAAGTCCCAAAGAGAGCGACAACACCACATAGAGAAGTGATAACGAGAAGATGCCCCAAACGCCACCTGACATTGGCACACCAAGCAGGTAATAAGAAAGAAGTAGTATTATAACCAATACCGCACAAGATATAACGAAGTAAGGGATCATCTTTGCAAAGACAATCTTTACCGGACGCATTGGTGAAACTAAAAGCACCTCCATTGTCCCAACTTCTTTTTCACGCACAATCGATACCGAAGTCATCATTGCACAAACAAGGATAAAAATCAAGCCCATAATGCCGGGAACGAAGTTGTAGGCACTTTTCATTTGCGGGTTGAAAAGCATCCTTGTCTCAAACATCGCTTGTTTCGATTCGGAGCCAAGCAGGATCTCTTGCAGATAAGCAGTTGACGCTCCTGCCGTATTGACATCGGCTGCATCAACTATTAACTGTATGATTGGCGTGGAAGGCAATCCATCGGAAATCTGCGCCATACGACGGTCAAAATCTGAAGCAAAAACTATGACGGCACTCACTTTGCCCGAACGCAATTCCTGATCTATCTGATCTTGGTCAATAAAACCGCAGAAGTTAAAGTAATTATTATGCGCGATGCGATTTACAGCATCATTCACGCAGTCGGTGCGCTCAGTGGCAACCACTGCTACATTTACATTGTTTACCTCGGTAGATATGGCAAACCCAAACAACACTATCAGCACTACGGGGATCAGCATCACAACAAGCATTGTACGCCTATCCCGCAAAATATGCAGTGATTCTTTTTTTACGAATGATAGGAAGGCATTTCTCATGACTTTACTCTTCTCTTACCGCATCTCGAGCCAGCGTACGAAAGACTTCATTCATTGACTCGGCATTAAATTGTTGTTTCAAGCGAGTAGGTGTGTCAAGGGCTCGCAACTCGCCATCAACCATAATCGATACGCGGGAGCAATACTCGGCCTCGTCCATATAGTGTGTGGTAACAAATATCGTTGTTCCTCCCTCTGACGCTTCATAAATCATTTCCCAAAATTGGCGACGAGTAACCGGATCGACACCACCAGTAGGTTCATCTAAGAAAACCACTTCGGGATGATGGATCGCTGCAATGGCAAATGCCAGTTTCTGCTTCCATCCCAATGGCAAAGCACCTACAAGCGTATCGCTTTCCGACGAGAAATTGAGTCTGGCGAGCAACTCCTCTCTGCGCTTTGCGGTATCTTTTTTCGAAAGACCGTAAATACCCGCAAAAAGGTTTATGTTCTCACTGACCGTAAGGGTGTTATAAAGGGAAAACCGTTGACTCATATAGCCGATATGTCGTTTAATCGTCTCTCCTTCGCGTGAAATGTCGAAACCTGCAACAGTGCCGGTTCCGGAAGATGGATAGCTCAGACCGCAAAGCATGCGCATTGCTGTCGTTTTCCCCGCACCGTTGGCGCCGAGAAAACCAAAAATTTCGCCTCTATAAACATCAAAAGAGACATCGTTTACAGCAATGAAATTGCCGAATCTTTTAGTAAGGTTGCGTACTGAAATAACTATTTCGCTCATTGTTTCATCAGACTTATAAACACATCTTCAATAGTTGGTTTCGTGGGGTTAATGGTGAGATTCCTCAAACCGCCAAGCTGCTCTGTAAAGTGGTAAGTGTCAAATATCTCAGCCGCAATCAGGTGATGCGCCTGGCCAAATGGATAGCAATCTACAACCCCCTCGATTTGTCGTGCTGCCTCGAGTAGAGTAAACATATTGTCGGCACTAACGGCATATAGCCTCGAATTAAATTTTTCAACGATTCCTTGTGGGGTGTCTATTTCCAAAATGCGCCCTTCATTACATAGTGCAATGCGGTCACAAAGCGAAGCCTCATCCATATAAGGAGTAGATACCAAAATGGTAATTCCTTTCTCTTTGAGCGTTCGCAACATATCCCAGAGTTCACTGCGCGATACGGCATCAATACCCGTTGTCGGTTCATCGAGAAGGAGAACGCTCGGATGGTGAATCAATGCACACGAGAGAGCAAGCTTTTGTTTCATGCCGCCTGATAATTTTCTTGCCTGACGCCTACGAAAAGGTTCAATTTGTTTGTAGATTGGAGCAACAAGGTCGTATGAGTCTTCAAAATTGACACCGAAGATTGAGGCAAAAAAACTAAGGTTTTCCTCTACCGTCAAATCCGGGTAAAGTGAAAATCTACCCGGCATGTACCCCATTATATTTCGTATTTTAAGATAGTCTTTTACAATGTCCAGACCATCTATCGTAGCACTGCCTTTATTGGGATTTAGCAATGTGGTAAGTAAGCGAAAAAGAGTCGTTTTTCCTGCACCGTCAGGACCTATGAGACCGAATAGTTCTCCTCGCTTAACCGAAAAGGAGATTGATTCAAGGGCCTTTACGTTTCCGAAACTCTTTGAAAGATTATTTACATCTATGGCATTCATGTTACAATTTTACATTGCCTGACAATCCTATTTTAAGGCGACCGTCATTCTTTACGGCAATTTTTACTGCATAGACCAGATTTGCTCGTGAATCATTCGTCTGTATGGTTTTGGGGGTAAATTCACTTTCGGAGGCAATCCAAGTAATTATGCCGCTATAATCATATAATTCGCTGCCGCCAAAATCAGCTATAACGGTAACCTCGTCACCAAGTTTCAACTTGGCAAGTTGATTGGATGTAAAATAGGCACGGAGAAAAATATTATCAAGATCGGCAATTTTCATCAAGGGTCTGCCCATTGTCGCCAATTCGCCGGCTTGGGCGTACTTTACCAATACCATACCATCAATTGGCGATACAATGCGACATTTTGCAATGAGGTCGGACAAAGATTCAATTTGCGCTTCAAGGGCCTCAGCATTATTATTGATGGTAGCAGTGTTTTTGTTTAGAGTCGAAAGTGTAGCGGAAAGTTGACTTTTAAGAACGCGTATTTGTGCTTCAATGTCGTCATATTGCTTTTGCGTGGCAGCACCATCCTTGAGCATATTTGCCACACGGCCAAGTTCACTTTTCTGTTTTTCTATCTCTTCACGTAGAGCCGCAACTTGTGCCTTTGTGTCCGGACGGCTATCCAATAGAGCTGAAAGTTGTGCCGACAACTGTTTCTGCTGAAGGTGAAGTTGCAGACTGTCAATTGCACCTAACTTTACACCGGCCTTGACGGTCATTCCTTCCTCAACTTCAAAACTCAAAATACGCCCCGTGGCTTCTGATGAGACAACTACTTCGGTAGCCTCGAAAGTGCCTTGGGCATCAAATTCTGCATTATTGCCACACGATGATACGTTAAGTATTATTATGACGAGGTAGATAATTCTTTTCATATATTATTATTCGTTTAATGTATGTTTCAATCTATAAATAGCTTGCAGGAGTTCTATCTCATGCATATTGCAGCTGAGTATTGCAGCAGTTTCATCGTTGATTTTACGCAATAAATCAGTAGCTTCAATAACGCCGTTTTGAAGCTTTGATTCCGCTGCCATGCGTACGGAACGTCGTAATTCTACAATACGGGCATCATTCTCAATTGCCTTATGAAGTCGAGAAATCTCGGCATCATCCTGTGTGGTCAGCATTTGGGTATTAAATTGCAATACTTCTCGCTGAACTGCCAGTTGCTGTTTGGCAATGTTGAGTTTTTTTAGGCTATTGCTTCTGGTGTACAAAGCACCTAAATTCCACGATAAACGTACGCCTACGATGGCATTGAATGTCAAGTCGTATGAAGACATGCTCTCGAACATGTCCATACCCGGGTAGCCGTAATAGCCTTGTGCGAAGATACCCAATCGGGGCATGACAGATGAGTTGATAGCAATTTTTTGCGCAACTAAGCTGTTTTCTTGTGCATCAAGCAAAGCAAATTCCGGACGCGTCGAGGTATGACTATTAATGATTTGCTCGACGGGTCGTTCCAATTTATCCGAACTCAGCGGTTGACCGATGAAAATCTCTAACATACGGCGATAGCTTGCAATAGATGATTCCACAAGAGATAACTGCTGTTTTGCAGTAAGCAGCTCCGCTTCAATCATATCAACATCGGACTGTAAAGCCACGCCGTTTTTAAGATATGTCTGCATGCGTCTTAGATTGCTCTCCAATACCTCTATCATAGCCTTAGTCTGCTCCTCGCGTTCATCAAGCAGTAAAATGCCAAAGTACAGACCATCCACCCGTGACTGCAAATCGTAGAGTGATACATCAATACGGCTACGTTGTTCTGCCGCCTCCGCTCTTGCTATGGCTCTGTTGGCCCTTGAGTGACCGCCATCCCAGATAGTTTGACTGATATCGATGGCAACATTGTATTGGTCTTTGCGAATTTCCTTCAGTTCTTCATCAGTGGCTTGCAATAATGTTTCGAAAGCATCGGGGAGGGTCGGAGTTGCAGACTGGTATGTAGCTTGTCCCGATAAAGAAAATTGCGGTATCCAGGCTTTAGCTGCATTTGATAAATTATACTGTTCCGTTTGCGCAACAAGATTATATTGCCTGATCACAGGGTAGTGTTCTCTGGCAAGACGGCGACACTCATCAAGTGTTTGGGCCTGAATGCTCATTGTCAAAAGGACAAACACAAAAGATAAAGAAAGTCTTCTCATATTTTTGTTTTATTATAAGCTCATATCATTTTATTATCTGTTCTGTAAAAATCCTGCCATCTGCTCTCAAATTGCCCACACCGGTTGGAAAACAGGGTAATTATTAATGTACGGGAATTTGAAGGTTGCAAAGGATTCTTTGGCAAAATTCGTTGCTCGTTCATCAAGCAAATTTTATACCTCAGGGCGGGAAATCATCTCATTTTTAAAAACCGGGCAAAAATGTATTGTCAACAGGAAAGAGAGATTCAGACAATAATTCCGCACAATAAATTATTTTCGGATCTTTTGTGTGAGTGAGCAGCCTTAAGACGATAATAAAATGATATATCATAGTTCGCGGGCAGAATATTTCATGCCCTTCGCAATAATTACTGAAGATCTTTCAAATATGGGGCGATAAGCTCCCTTATTTCTGTCTTGGCGGCTTTCCAGCGGGGGATGTCAATCTTTGGACCGATTACTTCGACTACTTTTGCCGCGATGATGGAACCCACCTCGCCGCAAATTTTTAACGGCATTCCCAGAGCGTGGGCATAGATAAATCCTGCAGCATAAATATCACCGGCACCGGTGGCATCTATTGTCTCTGCGGGCCAGGCTTCAATGTAGTGATACTCTTCGCCCCGCCGCAACATCGAGCCCTCTTTTCCGATTTTCACGACTGCGATATCGCATAAATTGGCGATGATGTCAAGCGCTTTGCGAGGTTCATGTCCGGTAAATGAAGTGGCCTCGGTTTCGTTGGCAAAAACTATGTCTATATAGTTTTTGACGATGTCGTGCAGGAAGGCATTGTTTGATTCTACAACGTTGTAGCTGGCCATATCCAGACAAATGATCATCCCTTTCTCTTTGCCGATTTCCACTGCACGGCGAATCAGACGTTGGTTCTGCACAAGATAACCCTCAAGGTAGAGATAGTCATATCCGTCGAAATATTCGGTTTTGAGGTCCTCGGGCTCAAGCTGTAGCGCTGCTCCAAGATAGGTGGCGAAGGTTCTGTCTGCGTTGGGTGCGGTTATGAATACCATGGCGCGACCTGAAGCGGCAGTACCTTTCAGCAGGTTGGAGCGGATGCCATTCTGTACCTGTTCTGCCTTGAAGAGCGATCCCAGCTCGTCGTCGCCCACTTTTCCGATAAATCCTGCCGGCATACCGAAGATTGCTGCTCCTGAAATAGTGTTGGCAGCCGAACCTCCGGCAACATACTGGACTCCGATCTGTTTGAGGCTCTCCCAGATTATATTGCCGGTTTTCGCATCTACGTGCTGCATACTGCCTTCGGGGAGATTGAATTTGGAGAGGAGGGTGTTGTCGGGGAGGAGTGCGAGGATATCGGTAAGTGCATTGCCTATGCCAAGTATGGATTTCATCTGAAATGGTGTTATTCTGTTTGTTTGACTGCAAACATAAGAATTTTTGTACTTTTGTGGTACAAACAGAGATCAAGATGAAGAATATTAAGAAGAAGGTTAAGATAAAAGATGTGGTAAAGTATCTGCTGATGCTGGCTCTGGCAGGCTTCCTGCTCTATTTTGCATTCCGCGATATAAGTTGGAATGATTTTGTTGCAGGGCTTCGCAGCTGTAATTATTGGTGGATACTTCTCTCAATGATCATATCCTGGATCGTTGTAATTTTAAGGGGCTGGAGATGGCGTTTGATGATGCGGCCGCTCAGCAAGGAGATCACCCGTCTGGAGGCCTACGACGCATATAATATCTGTTATCTGGCTAATTTGGTACTTCCCCGTTCAGGCGAGGTAGTCAGGTGCGGTATGATCGCAAACAGCGGAAAGGCAACCTTCGAAGGGGCTCTCGGCACCGTCGTGCTTGAGAGAACCTGGGACCTGATGTGCGTGGTGATTGTAACACTGCCTCTCTTCTTTTTCGGCACCTTCAAAAGTTTCATCATCGAGAATATGTGGCATCCGTTCGTGGAGTCGCTTCCCTTCCGGGCTGTTTGGCTGGTTGTCGCTCTTATATTATTCATAGCAGCCATCGTGCTGATTTTCCGCGTTTACCGTAAAAAGATTGCAGCCACACGTTTTGGAGCAAAAGTCATTAAGGTGTGGAAAGGACTTGTGGAGGGCATCAAGGCAGGTTTCAGAATGGAGCACAAATGGGCATTCTTCGGCTATTCCGCCCTTATTTGGTTAGGTTATTGGGCAATGAGTATGTTTACGCTTTATGCGTTTCCGGTCTCTGCCGGATTAAACCTATGGGATGCACTCTTTTTAATGGTGGTAGGTTCTTTAGGATGGATCGTACCGGTACAGGGTGGCTTTGGAGCCTATCATTTCATAGTCGCCATGACGCTCGTTCCCGTTTATGGATTCACCCAATCGGACGGATTGATTTTCGCCACCATTTCCCACGAATCGCAGGTAGTCCAGATGCTCATATGTGGTATAATCTCCCTGATTACCTATGCCATTTATAGCAAAAAGTACAAGAAACCGGTGCAATTGTCCGGAAATGAGAATTGCCATTGAAAAAGCGCAAAATTTTTATTACCGGTTTTAAAAAAAATATTAACTTTGCTACTATATTGGGGAGGTGCGTTTGCATCCCATACCAAGGTTTTGATATATTAGGTCCTTTTCCGACGAATGCAGTACCGGTTTATTGAGTCCGGGTGAGCGGTTGCGGTTTTTAACTGCTGCAGTATGAGTGCCGAATGAGATAATGTATATTCTATAAACATATCGATATGAAAAGAAAGTTATTTATTTTTATTTTTCTAGCATTAATGCTGAACGGGGCACCGGCACTTATTGGGTCGTATAATGCTTCTGCCCAGAGTTTTGCGGTAAAGACAAACCTGCTTTGGGATGCTACGGCCACACTCAATGCCGGCGTGGAGTTCAAGTTAGCGCCCAAGTGGACAATGGAAATCCCCGTTAACGTTAATGCCTGGATGAAACCCGGTGATGAGAATCCCAAATGGAGGCAATTGACAGTCCAGCCTGAAGTGAGATATTTCTTCAATGAAGCCTTCAAGGGTCATTTCGTAGGTTTCCACGCGCACGGCGGCACATTCAATTTAGGAGGTATAAAACTTCCCGTTAACTTTTTAGGTTCGGACTTTAACAAGTTGGAGAAGTTGGAGAATCGCTACGAGGGATGGCTTGTCGGCGCAGGAGTTAATTACGGCTATGTGATCGGGCTCTCTCCTCATTGGAAACTTGAGCTTGAGCTCGGAGTCGGCTACATCTATTTGGATTATGACATTTTCAAGTATGCTTTAGCCGGCAAGCAGATTGGCAGCAACACCCATCACTATTTCGGTCCGACCGAATTTGCAATTTCAATCGCCTACCTATTTTAGTTAAATCCAAAGGTTAGCAACTCGAGACCTTTTAGTCGAGTCTCATTGTCCCCGTTATCTTTATCGGTTGCAATGAGACTCGACTTGTTTCATTTACGGGTAAAGTATAATAATGTGCATTTTTCCGCCATTTTTGTGCATAAATACGCTTTTTGACTACTCTATTTTGTCAAAAAACAAATTTTTCAAAATAGGAGAACTTACAAATTGAAAGTTTTGCGAATAAAGATTGAAAAAGATTTGACATAAAATGGGACTACAATATAACAAATTGAAAACCAGATTATTGTAGTGAGCTTTCTTTCATGACCGTTCGGTAGTGCCCGTTAGGCCATAAGGTACTCTATTTTGTTAAAAACATTTTAGAGTTGCAAAATGAAATTTTGTACTCAGGCTTGATCCTGCATTATTTAAGACACTGTAAATCAATGCATTGCGGAATGATCCTTATTTTTTGTAAAAAGAAATCAAGCCAAATTCTGCTGTTTTTGGAAAATTTGTGAATTATAAAAATATACATTACCTTTGCCTCCCCAAAAGGGGAGCTTGCATCGCATTCTATATCGTGGAGTAGTAAAAACATAGGGTTTTCTTCCGGTAGATGCGGTGTCCGTTTTGCGTATAAGGTTTGTGCTTTGATTGTATTGACCCCGCAACGTAGAGTTAACGAACAAAAAAAGTGTACTTAAGAAAATCCTCGGCAGAGGAATTTTATAACATAAAAATAAATATGAAAAAAAAGCTAATCATTTTTATATTTTGCGCATTGTTGCTGAATGTAGCACCGGCACTTTCAGGGTCTTTTGGTGCATCTGCCCAAAACTTTGCGCTTAAGACCAACCTGCTCTATGATGCCACTGCCACTGTCAACGCAGGCATGGAGTTTAAATTGGCGCCCAAGTGGACAATGGATATCTCCGGTAACTTCAATGGATGGATGACCTCCAATGATTCGGATCCGGCAACCATTGATCCCAAATGGAAACACTGGATGGTGCAGCCGGAGTTCAGATATTACTTCTGTAATCCCTTCAGCCGTCACTTCTTTGGTTTCCACGCGCACACCGGCAATTTCAATTTTGGCGGCATGAATATACCTCTAAACATTTTCGGGACCGATTTCGGGCAGCTAAAGGAGCAGCGTTATCAGGGATGGTTTGTAGGTGGAGGTATCAGCTACGGTTATGTGATTGCGCTCGGTGTCCATTGGAATTTGGAGTTTGTGCTTGGAGTAGGTTATTCTTATGTCGATTATGACAGCTTCCTCTGCCCTGATTGCGGCAAACAAATTGGTAGCGGCACTCATCACTACGTTGGCCCGACCAAGGCTGCCATTTCACTTGCATACCTGTTTTAATTGTGACTACTATGAGAAAATATATCGTATTATTTCTATCCCTGCTGACATTGGCTTTTGGAGCTAATGCGCAGACGATTATGAATGGCTCTATTGCCATTGACAGGATTGACATCAACCGCAGTGGTGAGCATCTCATCATTGATATGGATATCAATCTCAGCAGGCTCACTTTAAAGAGCAGCCAGGCAGTACTTATAACCCCCGTGGTGGTCAATGGCGAGAAAAGAGTGGAACTTACTCCGATCGGTGTTTACGGCCGCGAGAGTTATATCAACTACAGGCGCACCATGGGTACTATTTTGCTTGGAGGTCCGGATGAGATCAAGTTCCGCAAATCCGAGATGCCCGATGTACTGCATTATCAGAAGGTACTCCCTTACCAAAGTTGGCTGAATGGAGCAATGATGATCATCCAAAAAGAGGTTCATGGTTGCTGTGACCGTATCGATGACAGGGCGGAAGCACTTGTAGGCGGTTACGAAGAGTTTGTTTATAAGCCGGAGTTCATCTATGCAACATCGTTGGGAAATACTGGAGTCAAAGCCAAGGTTCACTCTCTTGAGGGTACGGCCCTGATTGATTTTCCTATCGGTCAGACCAGGATAGTTCCTGAATACCGCTCCAACAGAGCTGAGATTGATAAAATTGTAAAGAACATCAACTCGGTGGCCGATGACAAAGATGCAACAATCAGCAGTATAACTATTACCGGTTATGCCTCTCCCGATGGCCCTTATGGGACAAATGAGCGTCTTGCACGCGAGCGTACCCTTTCCCTCAAGAATTATGTGTCGAATCTGCTGGGAGCAACCAGCAGGCTCATTTCCACAAGCTACGTAGCTGAGGATTGGGATGGATTCAGGGCAAAAATAGCGGACTCTCATATTACAAACCGCGACGGTATCCTCGCAATAATTGACAGTGGCGATGATCCGGACCTTCGCGAGCGCAAGATCAGGCTATCCTATCCCGGGGACTTCAATACCTTCAAGGAGGCCATATTCCCCGCCTTGCGCCGTACCAACTACAAAGTAGAATATGAGATTCGTACCTATACAGATGTAGAGGAGATCATATCCCTTGTGCGCACCGCTCCCCAGAAGCTCTCCCTCCAGGAGTTCTATCTGGCCGCAAGCCGGATGCAATCCGGAGGAGATGAATTTGACTATATATTCGAGACGGCGGCAAGGATGTTCCCCGACGATGAGATAGCCAACCTCAATGCGGCAAACGCCTCTATGAGCAAGGGTGATCTCAAGGATGCCGCTTCTTATCTGGCGAAGGCCGGAAAGAGTGCCGAGGCTGATTATGCGAGAGGAGTGCTCGCTGCGCTCAACAAAGATTATGCTGCTGCTCTTGCCCATCTGCGCAAAGCTTCAGATGCCGGTCTTGCTAAAGCCGCAAAGGTGGCCGCAGAGATTGAAAATGTGGGCAAGAATGTCTTCAAGCTTCCTTAATGAAATTTGAAATATATTAAATAATAGAAAACAATCAATTAAAAACAATTAAATCTAAGAGTTATGAAACTAAAAACTTTTCTGTTTACTCTCCTCGCACTCGTGATTTTTGTCGGCTGCAATGAGCGTCAACTTGTCCCCGAATTGGACAGCAATGCATCTTACATGACTGTCAGACTGGTATCTCCCGCTGATGTTTTCACAAAGGGTACTGCAGGCGGATTTGCCAACGGTACAGCAGCAGAGGGTAAGATCAACAATGCCCACTTCTATTTCTATGATATTATGGGCAACTTTGTAGTGGAAGGCGAGACACTAAGTGATCTCGGTACAACTACAAATCCGGATGGCAGTAACGTTGAGCGCTATACCGAAGCTACTATTGTACTCAAGAATGTCACCGTACTGCCCTATCAGATGCTTGTGGTGCTCAATCTTCCTACTGCTGACGCAACAAGATTCCCCGGTAAGAGTCTGACACAGGCACAGGCAGAGCTTACCAATATCTATAATAACTCTGCCGAGAGCTTTATTATGACAAGCTCTACCTACCTGAATGCAACAAATAAGGTTGTTTTTACAACCAGTGGCATTGAAGGTAATCTCAAGAAGACAGAGGCCGAAGCAATTGCAAATCCTGTAGAGGCATACGTTGAGCGTCTCGCTGTAAAGGGTTCATTGACCATGAAGGATGCCGGCACTACTTCTGGCATGCCCGGTGTTTTCCCTCCCACAACTCCTGTTAAGGCAGCTTTTCTAGGTGGCGATAAAACAGTTGATATTAAGATCAATGGCTGGGGATTCAGCAATCTCAACAAGCAGAGCTACTATATCAAGAAAATTGATGCCGGGTGGACTGCTCCTACTTTTACATGGACTTGGAACTCAGCTTCGAATTACCGTTCATTCTGGGCACAGGATGCTAACTATACCGATGGCACTTATCCTACCAATTATGCGGATCTCAGAGACGACGGTTCCGGTTCGGACCTTGTAACTCCGGCAACAGCTGCATTGACTTACAAACCTTACAATCAGATTGCAGCAACGGCTTGGGCTGCAGCAGACTACTGTCATGAAAACACCATTGCAGGTAATCTGCTTACAGGTAACTTCTACATGAATGCAGCTACAAATATTTTGGTAGCGGCACAAATGAAACTGACCACTGAAACTGACTATGTGACCCTTTATCGTTTCAACGGTGTATTATACACTTGGGCTCAGTATGCGGATATACTTGCTGAGAATATGAATATGTCTTACCAAAAGACTGACGGTACTGCCTATACTGCAGCCGATTTCCAGGTGCCCAATCCTGCTTCTGCATCTACCTTTACCAACCTCTATGATGGAGAGATCAAGCCTCTTCTTACTTCAACTGCAGCCGGTCTATCAACTACTGCAGCAGTAACCTACCTCGCAGGTGACAGATTCATCACTGAGGTATTTACAGAGGGTCGCATGTACTATTCAATTCCTGTAGAGCACTTCTTGAATCCTACCTATAACAAAACGAATCCGAGTGATCCTTTCTTGGTTGGTGATTTCGGCGTGGTACGTAACCACTTCTATCAGGTGACTGTAACGGACATTAAGAAAGTGGGTATAGGCGTATTTGACGTTACCGAGCCGATTGTTCCTAATTACGATCCTTCTACTTACTATCTCGCTGCTAAACTTAATATTCTTGCTTGGCAGACGGTTACACAGAATGTAATATTGTAATTTTTTCTAAGAAGAGACTACTTAGGCCTGTATAAGACCGAAGCGTTTCTATACCAATCTTTCGGGGCGGGTGGGGCCCCGCCCCGGAGGATTATTTAAAAAGCAAAAGCCCCGACCATGGAAAATTAACAACAAATCGGAGTGATGATGAAACGATTGACATATTTGCTGCTTGTATTTATTGCGATGACCTCCTGTAGCGCAATTTACGAATATGAGGGCGACTGCGATCCAAAATATAGAATAGAGTTCAAGTACGACTACAATATAAAGTATGCTGACGCCTTTGCCAATGAGGTCAAATCGGTGTCACTCTATGCCTTTGACGGCAACGGTAGACTTGTCTATCAGAAGACCGATCAAGGGCCTCAACTTGGTACCGGTGACTACGCAATGGAGGTCGATATGGAGCCGGGTACCTATGACCTTGTAGCCTGGTGCGGCCTGGAGGATGGTTCATCCTTTACACTTCCCGTAATTCAGAGAGGTCTTACAGACAAGTCTGAAGTGACTTGTACTATAAAAGGAAATAAAATCGGAGGTCAGTTCACGGTTAACCAACAACTCAAGCCGCTCTTTCACGGTTCGCTCAATTCGGTGGATTTCCCCGATAGTGAAGGTGTTCACACTTTTACAATACCTCTGATCAAAAATACAAACTCAATACGCATAGTATTGCAGCACATATCCGGCAAGAAGGTCGATCCCGACCTTTTTACCTACCATATTACGGCTGACAACGGAGTTCTTAATTGGAACAATGAGATTGTTCCGGGCAACATAGTTAACTATGAGGCATACTACACTGCAACCGGTGAAGAGGTGCTAAGCAAGGCTGATAGTGTTCCGACTGCAGCTGCTACGGCAGTGGCGGATTTTGCAATTTCAAGACTGATGGCATCCAGCGATGCGCGGCTGACCATTAAAAAACTCAATGGACAACCTGTGCTCTCCATACCTGTGGTGGATTTTCTTTTGCTTGTCAAGAGCTATTATAAACAGGCTATGACCAATCAGGAATACCTCGATCGTCAGGACGATTTCTACTTCCTGTTCTTCCTTCAGGATAAAAAGGCAGATCCCGATGATCCGGGTGATGATCCGGGCGGTACTGATCCCGACGACCCGGATGATCCCGACGACCCGGATGATCCCGATGATCCGGACGATCCCGATTACACCTGGATGGATGCCTATATCTATATAGGCTCGTGGAGAGTCGTTTTGTCTAATACTACACTTTAGAAATTTGAAACTGATTGCATGAGATTGAAACAACACATATCGGTCCTATTCCGTCTGCTTATAGCGGTGTCAGTAGTGTCGCTTATGGCTGCCTGCAACCTCATTTACGATGACTGCAGCGGGTGTGACCCTCTCACCGAGCCGGTCGATATCGGTTTCACCATTTCGACAGGTATGTTCAGCTTTCCGGAGACCAAGGCCCCCGTTTATGGTAATGAACCAGGTCAGGCTTATGAAAACTATATTGGTATGGAGAGTGGAGACTTCATGTTCCTTTTCTTTGACAAGAATGGGAAATATCTCCAGACTTTCCGGCCGGATCCGGAGGACATCACCCCGATAGGGGGAATTCCGGGAGTCTCTCCAAATCCCGATCCTACAGGAGATCCCATGCCCGTCAATCATGTTTATTACATCAGCGGCAAGCTTAATCAGGCATATACGGACTTTACCATGGTGGCTTTGCTCAACTATGGAGGAGTCAACGGTCGTTATCCGATTGGCGAAGATGTGGCGGCAATCGGTGAAACTCCCGATCTGATAGTCGGCACTTCCACGCTTGATGATCTGATTTCCAATAATATGGCAGGAGGTTGGGGTATATTCAACTACAATCCTACTACCATACCATACGCACCCTCCCAAGCGACACCGATGCCGATGTACGGAGTGCGCACATTTGAGAACGTCCAATTCAGGGACAGGATGCTCACCGACCTTGGAGATATAAATGTGCTCAGGGCCTATGCTAAGATCAGGGTGCGGCTCGTGGGTGATTTTGCAAATCTTTGTGACATTGCAGCTGTTAAACTCAACAAATATCCGACGGTTGCATACAAGGCTCCGAATATTAAGCAGACAACTCCGAGAGGTGTTACGATTGCCACTGAAAAGTACTGCGCTCCGACACAGGTCTCCTCAGGTTCCCTTCCTTTCAGGAAGATTACGGACGATATCTTTGAGATCTATGTACCGGCATACGACAATATAAATGCTTCTGCGGATAAAAAAGCAACCATCACGGTTCAACTCGCCAACGGCCAGATTTACGAAGATGCCATCCAGTTCGCATATTATGATGATGATGGCCAACTACCTGCGAGCGTGACCTATTTCAACATCCTGCGCAACTATATCATTGATTATCGAATCACAGGTGTGAGAGGTGCAAACCTGACACTTCAGCTTGAGGCAAACCCTTGGACTGTTAAACAGACGACTTTCCAGTATACGGAGATAGTTTCGTTTGCTGACCAAGGATTCCCTGCATTTGATCTTAATACCATAAACACGATAGATCATTCGGATCAGGGAAATGGCAATGTCTATGTAATCATGAAACAGGACAACACTTTTGCCAAAGTTACTTTTACCATTATGACCCCTGTCGGAAGCACATGGGAAGCGATGTTGGTAAGAAAAAAAGGGGATTCCGGAGCATTCTCATTCGTAGATGGGGGCGGCACCGTAATAGCCAGTCCTTCAGGCCCTGTCGGTACTCCTGCAACATTGTATATAAAGAAGAATTTCCCCCAGCCGGCAGACGAGAACAATGAGTATATACTACGCATTATGATTCACTTTCCCCCGCCGGCCAGTCAAACGTTTAAGGTCAATTATCTTGAACTTGAGGGCGTTCACGGCACAGCCAAAGAGTATACTATCGTTCAACCGGCTTCATAGTAAAGAGATATGAAAAGAATAATATCGCATATAACAATACTGCTTACAGTGCTTTTGGTAGCCTCTTGTAACTGGTTGGAAAATCCGCAACCACTTCCGAAAGGAGAATTCAAACTTACTCTCCTTACAACCGGCTTAGATACAAAAGGACCTGAAACCGGAGCGGCCGGAGAGACCAATCTCAATGAAAATCTCATTGATACGGTGGATATATTCTTCTATCAGAACGGTGCGGACAATAATACAAATGCCGTGCACTGTCTGAAAATGGCACTGCCGGCTGGCTCCAACTCCATTGTTACGCTCAATATCCCTTTTACCGCTTTTGAGATTACCAAGATCTTCGGTACGGCACCTGCTGTTCCTGTGGCAACTACTGCACGAATCTACGTAATTGCCAACGCCACAAATCCTGCCAGGTCTACGCTCAATCAAATAATGGCAAATGCGGCTGCTGCCACACCCTCTTATGCAGGTACGTCCATCAATAGCCTCAAGCATCTGGAGATTCTTAAACCCGGCCCTTATACCAGTCAGACGGAATCGTCATTTGTTATGGATGGATATAGTGTGGTCACTCTTAGCGCTGACAGGACAACGATGAGCGGCCACGTCAAAATGGACCGCTCAGGATGCAAGGTTCGTCTATTTATAACCCAAATAGATACGGTGACGACCATTGAGGGATCTGATACGCTCGTATGGATCCCGCAACCTCAGTATATGAGACTTTTCTTTTTCAACGGATCAAGGAAAACTCACATTGATGAGACTCTTCACCCATTTAATCCCGCGGCGGAAGATTACTTTACGATTAGGGGTAACAACATGGTGTTGGCCAGAACCTTACAACGAATGCCCGCTGATGCTTCACAACCACTCCAGTACTGGTTCAATACAGTCCCTTATTACTCCTATCCCTTCAACTTCAACCCTTCGGGAGATTTGGATCAGACCTCTCTTGTACTCGTACTTCCTTGGTTGTGCCCGATTGCTAATTACGAACATTCGCATAACACTTATTATCAGATACCTATTACCACTCCTGCCACCGGTTTAAATTTAACACGCAACTCGTACTACCAGATTTATGTCACTGTGAGCATGCTCGGTAATTTTGAGGAGAGTGATCCGGTAGAGATACCAATCAGTTTCATTGTAGCGGATTGGAGTACGGCCGAGATAAAAGCTGAGATGCGCGATTATCAGTATCTAACTGTTGACCGCAACTATGACAAACTAATAAACCAAAACACAGGATTATTCAAATATTCCAGCTCCTCTCCCGTGAAGGTGAAAATCAATACCGTAAAATACACCAATTACTCACAGAACAATTTCCAGGAAATAACACTTACCGGCACCGGTAACCCCGCTACTACTCACTCCGTTTCAGAGCGGCGCACGGTACACCCTCCGGGACAAAATGCATACACAGTTACGGATACTTATACCGTATCGGTAGAGCCTGATAATGTCATCAAGTTTCAGAGAAATATTCCAAATGGTGTATTTACGATAAGTACCATCAATTTTACCGTGACCAACGAAGAAGGATTTTCCGAAACCATAGTGATAGAACAATATCCCCCGATTTACATTACAGGCGAGAAATCTACTGTTTATAATACCGGTCCAACTCAAAATCAATGGGGGTCGGTAATAGTATATGGCTATCGGTCGAGATATGGAAATACTAGTTATCGTGAAATATCTGATGACCAAAATGGACGTTTAGGTTCGGTACAGTATTTTAACAACGTTAACGGTTCCGGTACAAACAATAACCAGAACCAGTACACTGTATATGTGGGTTCACTGGCAGAAGGGTTTATAACCGGAGATGGACGTAATTATGCCATCGGAGATCCGAGAGTACCTATCTCCCAAGCAGGTCCTGTACAGGGACTACAAAGCTATGGTACTACCTTTAAACTTACTCAATATCGCAAAACTCGTCAAGGTGATGAGGCTTCCGATATGATTGCCCCCGCATACAAGGTTGCCTCCTCCTACGGAAAGACAACGGAGATGTCCTTTACCCAGGCTGAGAAACGCTGCGCTGCCTATCAGGAGAACGGTTATCCTGCAGGAAGGTGGCGCGTGCCGACCGAAGCGGAGATTTTGTTTATAGTCAACCGTTCAAACGCGGGAGTTTTTCCTACTTTGTTCGATGGAAGATATTGGGCATCAAGTGGAAGGTGTTATGACTCAACTCTCAAACAATTTGTGCAAGGGACTAGTCAAGCTGTCCGTTGTGTCTATGATGTTTGGTATTGGGGTGATGCTAAGGGGGATTGGAATAATGACGGTGTTATTAATTATGTCGATTATGGAACACCTATGATAGGAGATAACCCCGATGGTATTGCTCGACGATGGGGACCTGTAAGATAATAGGAGGATATTGATATGAAGAAGATATTTTACGGCATAATGATGGTTCTGGCGCTTTTTTCCTGCCAGAAGTTTGATATCGATAATTCTCCGATCGAAGGTAAAAAGGTGGTTGTCAATATAGGACTTGATATTCCTGAAATGTCACCTCTGACCCGAGCATTTGGCGACGACCCGCTGACTGTCGGATATCTGCCTTTGCACATAGTAGTGTTCGACGGTGACGGTATGTATGTGGAGCGCACTACCGGCGAATTTTTAAGCAAATCTCCGGATGATCAGGTCAACTTCAGGTGTACTCTTACATCCTCTTCCAGCAAGCGTAATCTCCATATACTGGCTAATGCGACGCCGGAGAATTACCCCGGTACCGGCTATGACCTCTTTAATGCACTTGCCGTCCAGGGCACCCAGGATGCTTATTGGCAGAAAGTAACCCTTGACGAAGGTATCCGAATAGATGAAAATACCGGTAATTTGAGTCCTGTGACTGCCGCACAACTCACCCGAATTCCGATGATTCGCAACTACTCCAAGGTGACTGCCAAGAAGGCGAGTACCGTGAATAACTTTACGATTACCGGTTTGACTGTGGTAAACACTCTCAACAAAGGAACTGTGGCTCCATACAATGCCGCGGTTCTCAATTTTGTGATGTATATGAAGCCGGGAGGAGGAGAGAAGGAGTGCAAAACCTATTTCCAGCTTCTCTCGGAGGGTTATAAGGGCAATATGCCCCCTGGAGCGACATTGACCAATACGCCGGCTATGCTCTCTTCCGCTTCATTTGTTGCTGCCGGCCAACCGTTCTATCTCTATGAGCGAACACAGCCGGGCGATAATACCAATACCTTTGCTATAATCAGGGGTAGGTTCGGTAGTGACACTCAAGACACCTACTACAAGATAGATTTGATCTACACTGAAGAAGGAGTCAACAAATTTTACAATATACTCCGCAATTTCAACTATGAGATTGAGGTCACGTATGTTAGTACAAGTGGCTCTGCCACTGCGGCAGAGGCGGCAGCCGGCACTGCATTCAACAACATTTCTGCGGATGTTCAGCTCAAAAATTTGACAAATATCTCGGATGGTACGGCAAGACTCTTCGTGAGTTATACCGACACCATAATCAACACTACCAATGATGTCAAATTCAGATTCAAGTACTACCCGAATTATGCTCAGGGCACTCCGAACAACAATGGAGTGCAGATTGGGGTTGAAAATGGCACTATCTTCAGCAGCGGCAGCGTTCTCTCCAATACTCCAATTACTTCGGGACAATGGGCCGGATGGAATGAAGTAACATTGGATGTTACCGGCACTATCGGTTCGCTTGCCAAAAGACAAGCCGTTACGGTAATTGCTCCGGGAACCGGTTTGAGCCGTGAAATAAGATATGTTCTTCGTCAGAAAAGGACAATGCATGTCACCTGTGCTCCCAAAGTGCTGAATCAGATAGTTCACGCCAATGGCGACGTTCATATCGATATTCCGAATGATCTGGACTCTACTGCCTTCCCTTTGCAATTTTTGGTGGATACTGACACTAAAAGTCTCTATCCAAGAGTTGACGGTCCAGCGGTCGGTCAAATCATGCCTCTCGTAGTGACCGTCGATGCAAATGGCAGAGGTTCATTTGCATTTCAGAGAACTCTCACCTGGACTGAATACTTAGGTTTGTCCGCTTCACCTACTTATCCGGGGCACAAGAGGATAACCTGTTGGATGGAGACCAATGAAGGAGTAACCTCTACTACTGATGACGAGATTCATGTTTACGTCACCAATAAATATTTCAATGACGGAACCGACTTTTTCATCAGGATACCGCTAACTATTACCAATGCGCTGTTGGCAAATGGAGATATGTATGGCGCGGGCAGAGCTGTTACGCTCACATTCACTGTCAATAAACTTAATGAGCCCTTAAGAATTAATCTTACTGAGGGCTTGGTGGGAAGTGGAAGTTATGCCGGGCAGACCGAGATTAACTTGCCTCCGACAACACAGACGACTGTTACAATTCCTCTTACCACTACAACTTTTGGCGGTACACGTACAGCTGTCATCAGTCATAATGTGGCCGCACCTGAGATGACTCCCGTACCGGTTACTATTCATGCGAATAAATTTACGAATGTCAATGTTTCCGGATTGAGTGGGTGGCCCACATATAATAATTTAAATGTTTATATAGATAGCGGTTATCAGACTGTAATAGGCAATTTCACGCTGAATGGTACAAATAGTGCTGCTCCGGAAATTACGATTACATCTGCAACACATGCCGCTGCAATGACACCAAGCACTACATTGTACTTCAGCTTAAGACAGGGCAATGTGTTCCCGACATATTATTATGCACAAGCAACTGCCGCACAACTGTTAGATCCGAACTTTGTGTTAGCATTCAATTAGCAGGTGACTCTGATAGAACGCGTTAAAGCTTGAATGATTCACGAGGGTGGCTGCACGGCCACCTTCGTTGTTTTAACGAAAAATGTTATCTTCGCATTAAAGATATGGAGAGAAATGCAGATTTTTGATCCGTTGAGAAAGAAGTATGTCAAGCTCACACCGGAGGAAAGGGTGCGCCAGGATACTATTGTCTGGCTGTCGAAGGAGTGGGAGGTACCTCTGCCGCTGATGTCGAGTGAATGGGGCTTTTCATTCAACGGAATGCAGTATAGGGCTGATGTAATTGTGTTTGACCGAACACTGCAGCCTCTGATGCTTGTGGAATGCAAGGCCCCCGATGTCCCCATTAATCAGATGGTTGTGGACCAGGTAATCAGATACAATCTATCGCTCAAAGTGAAATACATTTTGATAACAAACGGCAAAAGCAGTTATCTTTGCGGACGGAATCCCGAAACAGAGCAATATGAGTTTCTCGACAGGATTCTCAAATATGGGCAGATGATATGAAAGGGCCGTTGGATCATAAGATATTTGAGATAGTTGCAGCGCAAGCCGGCAAGATGAAGGTCAAGGCCTTCGTCATAGGCGGCTATGTACGTGATCATTTTCTCCAGAGGGAGAGCATGGATATAGATATAGTGGTGGAGGGGAGCGGTATAGAGTTGGCTGAGGCGGTTGCGGAAGTGCTGCACACCGGTGTTACCGTATTCCGCAATTTCGGTACGGCGATGCTCAAATATGGGGGCATCGAACTCCAATTTGTCGGTGCAAGGCGCGAGTCATACCGCCGCAACTCCCGTAAACCCATTGTCGAGGAGGGTACACTTGAAGATGACCAGTTGCGTCGTGACTTTACCATAAACGCTCTTGCTTTCAGCCTTCAGAAAGAGGACTATGGCACGCTTATAGACCCTTTCGGCGGTATCCGTGACCTGGATGCCGGCCTTATACGCACTCCGACCGATCCTGATACCACCTACTCCGACGATCCTCTGCGGATGATCCGTGCCATAAGATTTGCAACGCAACTCGGATTCCGGATTGTACCTGAGTCACTCGATTCAATCCGTCGCAATGCCGATCGTCTCAATATTCTCGCGCGCGAAAGGATAGCCGACGAACTGCACAAGATATTGATGGCCGAGACTCCCTCGCGCGGTTTGCGTCTGCTTGACGAATGTGAACTCCTGCCCTTTATACTCCCCGCAATCTCCAATCTCAAATCTGTGGAAACGGTGGAAGGGTGCGGACACAAGGACAATTTTGAGCACACTCTTCAGGTACTGGATAATGTTGCAGCTGCCGGCGGAGATCTCTGGCTGCGCTGGGCTGCGCTTCTTCACGATGTGGGTAAACCCGCTACCAAGAAGTTCGAAACAGGGACTGGATGGACATTCCACGGGCATGAATATGTCGGCAGCAAGATGGTCCCGGGCATATTTAAGCAACTCAAGATGCCTTTGAACGATAAGATGAAGTTTGTGGAGAAGATGGTTCTGCTTCATCTGCGCCCAATAGCGTTGGTTACTGAAGAGGTGACAGACTCCGCCGTACGGCGCCTTCTATTTGATGCAGGAGATGACATAGATGACCTGATGACTCTATGTCGTGCCGATGTGACTTCGAAGAATGAATATAAGGTCAAAGCAATTCAGCGCAATTTTGAAATTGTTGAGGCAAAACTTGTCGAAGTTGAGGCCAAGGATGCCGTCCGTAATTTCAAAAATCCAATCACGGGTGAATTGATTATGGAGAAATATGGCTTGTCGCCTTGTATAGCCATAGGTGTCATCAAAGAGTATATAAAGAATGCCATTCTGGATGGAGAAATACCCAATGAATTTGAGGCAGCCTATCGTCTGATGGAGTCCATGGCTGCCGAACTGGGACTGGAGCCGAAGAATTAACTACCCTATATCATCTTCCAATAGAAGCTAAGTCTGTGAAGATAGATCTTCCGGAAGTGCTATTCATCTGATATATCAACACCGCAGAGCCGCTGCTGCCATTTCCATGCTGAGCGGAGGGTCTCGTAGAGACTTTTTCGCGCATACCAGCCGAGTTCCTCGTTGGCATATGAGGGATCTGCCCACATCGCCTCTATATCGCCTGCTCTTCTGCCGGTAATTCGGTAGTTGAGACTCAGTCCATTGACCTTTTCAAAAGTCTTGACGATTTCCATTGTGGAAACTCCGCGTCCGGTGCCGATGTTGAAGACTTCAAAATTCTCTTTCATCTTACCGCAGATCATCCTCTCAAGCGCTGCAACGTGCGCAGCTGCCAGATCATTGATGTCGATATAGTCGCGAATGCAAAATCCGTCCGGAGTATTATAGTCATCTCCGAAGATGCTCAGCATCTCGCGTATGCCTGCAGCGGTCTGGGTGACATAGGGAAGGAGATTGTTGGGTATGCCGCGCGGCAGTTCGCCAATGAGTGCACTGGGATGTGCTCCAATTGGATTGAAATATCTCAGGGCGATGGCGTTGATCGAACCGTAAGCTTTGACGCTGTCGCGGATTATATCCTCGCATATGCGTTTGGTGTTGCCGTAGGGCGATTCTGCTTCAAGTCTCGGAGTCTGTTCGGTGGCGGGTAGTACCTCCGGCTGTCCGTATACGGTGCAGGAGGATGAGAAGACCAGATTGGGGACATTGTACCGGCGCATCAGCGAGATGATGTTTATAAGTGAAAGGATGTTGTTGTGGTAATATTCAAGAGGTTGTTCAACTGATTCCCCGACGGCTTTTGCCGCCGCGAAATGAATTATAGAATCAAATCTACCCTTTTCAAAGAGTTTTTCGAGCGTTTCAATGTCGCGGCAGTCTGCTTTTACAAAATCAGGTCTGATACCGGTGATGGCCTCTATACCATCAATTACCGATTCGTCGGAATTTGAGAGATTGTCCACAATAATTACATCATAACCCGCTCCAATCAACTCTACAACAGTATGTGAGCCGATGTAGCCCGTTCCTCCGGTAACCAATACTCCTTTCCTCATATCGCTGTATATTAGACTGGTGCAAAAATAATAAAAAAGAGTTATATTTGGTCCGTTATTTGATAATATGTAAAGTGAATACTTACCACTTAAATTTACAAAAATGAAGAGGTTTACACAAGTAGCTTTAGTCCTTAGCATCATAATGATGTTAGCTAGCCCGAGTGAGGTATGGGGACAAAACAGGAGAACGAGCAGTTCGAGCGAACGTAAGACCACTCAGAGCAGCAACTCTTCCACTAGTCGCTCAAGTAGCTCTTCATCCGGCAGCCGCTCCGGCGGTTCGCAGAGCCGCACTACTTCCGGCAGCCGCTCCGGCAGCTCGCAGAGTCGCACCACTTCCGGTTCTTCGCAAAGACAGACGGGAGTGAAGGCTTCGTCAGACAATACATTCGACTTCAAAGTCGATCCCAACTACAAGTCACCCTCCGGCTCCTCAGGTAGCCAGACTACCACTCGCAGGAGGACGACCACCACTTCAGAACGTCAGGTGCAGGATTACAGAGGCAACACCGGTTCAAGCTCAACTTCAGGTTCCCGCAGCTCCACAGTTACCACAAGACGCAGCTCAAGCAGCTCTTCCGTAGTGACGGGTTCGGATAATGCAGCTACCAGAAGGAGTTCCGGCTCAAGCAGACAGGCCGTCACTACTGACCGCAACAGATCTGCTTCAAGCTCCGGTACAAGCAGATCCTCTGTTTCTACTTCCACCCGAAGGAACGCCACAAGTGTCAACAGCACCGTTCCAAGGAGAAGCAATGACAGGGTTAATGCACCCGCGGTTGACCGCAAGCCGGCCGCCGTGCAATATCACAACAGCGTACCCCCTCCAAGGGACAAAAACTGGGTGAGACCCTATATCAAGAAGCACCACAAGCCGGTTCCCCCTCATCGTTTCGGTCATCACTACTTCGGTTACCGAATCAACTACCTACCTCATAGGGCGGTTCTGAGGGTTCATAATCACATCAACTACTACTATTACGACGGCATCTATTATCGCCCCTACTTCGGAGGAGGATATGTAATCTGCCGCCCGCCCATAGGTACCTACATCAGTAGCACCCTGCTCGATGTGGCTCTGACGGTAGCAGTGATAAATGCTCTGAACAATGCCGTTGAGCGCGCAAACCGCGCAGTTGCTCTGGCCGAAAGTTACTCGAGGATCAACACTGCCTACACTGTCAGGGGAGTTGACTCATACGTGACTAACGTAGCCAACCAAAACGACGAATATTACTACCAGGATGGAGTTTTCTACACCCTTTCCAACGGCCAGTACTATGTGATTGAACCTCCTATTGGAGCTCTCGTCACTCAGCTGCCCGAAGATTACGTAGAAGTTAAAATAGGTGACGAGACTTATTACCAGGTCGAAGATGCTCTCTACAAGGTGACGGTTATCGACGGAGCCCTCTACTTTGAGGTGGTGCTCGCCCTATAACTCTAAACCCTCCTGTATGGATTGTGCTATAGTTATTCTTAACTGGAACGGTCGGAATTTCCTTGAAAGGTACATTCCGACCCTTCTTGATTGTACGACCGGCGAACATTGTTTTGTGGTAGTGGCTGACAACGGCTCCGAAGATGGGTCTGTGGAGTGGTTAAAAGCAAACCATCCCGATATGCGAATCATAGAGTTTGACCGTAACTGGGGTTTTACCGGCGGATACAACCGCGCTCTGGCCGAAGTTGAGGCCGATTATTATGTGCTTCTCAATTCCGATGTAGAGGTGACTCCGGGCTGGGCCGATACTCTTCTTTCCTTTATGGAGGAACATCCCGAGGTAGGTGTGTGCCAGCCGAAAATACTTTCGGAAGCAGAGAGGGACTCTTTCGAATATGCAGGCGCTGCAGGCGGTTTCATTGATAAATACGGATATCCATTTTGCAGAGGACGCATCCTCTCCAATATCGAGAAGGACAACGGACAATATGACCAACCCAGAGAGGTCTTCTGGGCCACAGGCGCCTGTCTGATGATCAGATCCTCACTTTATCACCATTTGGGCGGTCTGGACGACTTGTTTTTCGCCCATATGGAGGAAATAGATCTCTGTTGGCGGGCCAAACTGCTGGGATACGAGGTGTGGGCTCTTCCTTCCTCAAAAGTTTATCATGTCGGTGGAGGTACTCTTCCAAACGAATCTCCCCACAAGCTCTATCTTAACTACCGCAACAGTTTGCTGATGCTCTGGAAAAACCTTCCCGATAAGATTCGGTGGAGGAGATTATTTGTCCGTAAACTTCTGGACGGAGCCTCTGCCATGATATATCTCATTACCGGTAAAATTGAGAGTTGCAAGGCCGTATGGCGTGCGCATCGCGACTATTCTCGGATGAAACGCGAACTAGACCCTTCGCCGTTCTCTGAAGAGATCAACAATAAGGGCTACTATCCATATAGCATAGTGCTGAAATTTTATCTCTCACGTGGAAGAATCACTTTTGACAAGCTCAAAAATCTATAAAGTGGTCCATCAATCCTTGAGATTGTCGATTGACTGGTATAGCGCAAGTATTTTGTCGGCTATCTCCAGGAGTTGTTCACCCTTTTTCGTCAGAACAAGAGTGCGGCTTATCCGGAGAAAGAGTGCTCCGCCGACCTCTTTCTCAAGCAGGGCGATATGTTTGGAAACAGCCGGTTGGGATATGCCGAGAATCTTTGCCGCCTTGAGGAAACTCAACCGGCGGGCAGCTACGGTAAACACTTGCAGTCTTTTGTCGATCATAATGCCTCAAAGTTAATGAAAATGCATAAATTTGTAAGATGAACTATAAGTTTTTAACAACAATTATCATAATATTTAATCAATTTTAAAATGAAAAGAATCATTTCAACGATCCTGTCACTTTTCGTGACATTCATTTCTTTTGCACAGATCAATCCGCAGGGCCTCCTTGAGAGAGACCCATCCGTGAGATATGGTAAATTTGAAAACGGACTGACCTATTACATCAAACACAACGACAAGCCCGCTGAAAGAGCCGACTATTATCTTTTCACCAATGTTGGTGCTATCCAGGAGACTCCTGCCCAGAACGGCCTTGCTCACTTCCTTGAGCATATGGCACTCAACGGCACGAAAAATCTCCCCGGCAAGATGATGATCAATTATTTCGAGAGCATCGGAGCCAGTTTTGGTGCTAATATCAATGCATCCACAGGAGTTGAGCAGACAATGTATATGCTCAACAACATACCCACTACCAGGGAAGGCATTATCGACACGGCGCTTCTGATAATGCACGACTACTCTGCTTTTGTGACAAATGATCCCGTCGAAATAGATAAGGAGAGAGGTGTCATCATAGAGGAGTGGCGTACACGCCGCACAGCCGAGTGGAGAAGTACCGAGAAGGCTTGGGAGCATCTCTACAAAGGCTCGAAATATGCCACCTGTAATATCATAGGTACTAAGGAAAACCTTGAGACCTTCCCTGCAAGCGAACTTCAGGATTTCTATCACACATGGTATCGTCCGGACCTTCAGGCAATAGTTGTGGTCGGTGACATCGATCCGGAAGTGATTGAGGCCAAATTGAGGGAACTTTTCAAGGATATCCCCGCCCATGAGAATCCCAAACCCAAGGAAGAGATTCTTCTTCCTGAAAATGAAGAACCCATAGTCGGCATCATCATCGATCCAGAAACAAGAATGAGCCAGATACAGTTTGCAGTAAAATATCCCCTTTTGACTCCGAGGATGGTACGCCGGTATGGTGCAGGTTTTATGAATGACCTTGCCGTAGATTTGGTAAATGCTGTTTTCTCAGAGAGATTTGATGATATTAGAAAGAAGGCTGATGCTCCATTCTTTGCAGGTGGCGCTGCTTTTACGAACCTGATTCTCACTTCTGATGCGCTTATGGCAAGCGCAGCATTTAGGGACGGAGAGGCTTTAACAGCATTTGAGGCAGCTTTGACTGAAATAGAAAAGGCAAAAAGGTTCGGTTTTACAGAAAGTGAACTCGAGAGGGCCAAGACCAATATGATTGCAAATGCCGAAAGAGCGACTTCCAATGCCGAGAGTCGTAAGAACGGTGAATATGTACGGGATTATATGTCTGACTTCTTCCAGGGCTGGCCTTTCATGACTCCCGCATACAAAGAAGAGCAGATAAAAGGTTATCTTCCTTACCTTTCCGCTGATGTAATCAATGCATTCCTTAAGACTATTTCTTATGATAAGAATGTAGTGGTTCTTTACCTTGCTCCTGAACGAGAGGGCCTTGTACATCCTGTAGAGCAAGATTTCATAACTATAATTGATAAGGTGAAAAATGCTGAAATGGAATCGGGAATTCAGGAAGAGGAGTTGGGAGAATTGGTAGATGCTGCCCTTCTTATAGGTAGCAAAGTGAGAGAGGAGAAAGAGGGTCGCTTTAATTCCACGGCATGGACCCTTGAAAATGGCATCCGCGTGATTGTAAGACCCTCAGACTATAAAAAGGAAGAGGTTACATTCCGTCTTCAGGTTCCCGGTGGAAAATCTCTGATTGCAGAGTCGGAACTTCCTTCGGTTGATGACAATATGATTGCTCTCTATAGTAATCTGGGAGGCGTTTCCAATTTTTCCTCAACCACATTGAATAAAATGCTCACCGGTATAATCGTTTCCGAATCACCCTTTATAGAGGATGAATTCCACGGAATAGCCGGACAGAGTGCACCTAAGGACTTCGAGACTTTGATGCAACTGGTCTATCTCCAGGTAACGGAGCCCAGGTTTGTGGAAGAGGAGATCGCTCCTGCATTCGCTCAGATGAATGCCATTGTCCCCAATCTCTCCAAACAGCCCAATTATATTCTTAGTGAAGCATATCTCAAGACAGCATACGGCAACAATCCCCGCAGACAACTTATCTCCATGGATATGCTAAGTAAGATGTCGGTAGCTTCCCTGGAGCAATCCTACAAGACTCTATTCTCCAATATGGCAGGTGCTTGCATATATATCACGGGTAATGTTGACCTTGAGACGATCAAGCCGTTGGTGGAGAAATATATCGGTTCTCTCCCTACTGCAGGTCAGGGAAGCACATATATTGACCATAATCTCCAGATAGTACCCGGAAAGGTTGAGAATATTTTCAATGCTCCTATGACTACTCCCAAGAGCAGCGTACTGATGATCTATAGCGGTGATGTAGAGTATGACCTTGAAAACGTGCTTACAATGCAGGCTTTCCGCTACACACTTGACCTGATCTATACCGAGACTATCAGGGAGGAGGAAGGTGCAACCTACGGTGTGGGCACACAAGGCTCCGTATCAGCTATACCTCAGAACAGGGGTGAGATGATCATTCAATTTGATACCGATCCCGCCAGAGTAGAAGAGATGATCAAATTGGCAATCAAAGGTGTTGAGGATATTGCAAATAATGGTCCCAGTGAAGAGCAGATGGTAAAAGTAAGGGAAAATTTTCTCAAAAATGTCTCCGAATCCCGTATCAACAACAGTTATTGGTCAAACAACCTGCGTCAGTTTGATCTCACAGGTGTCGACCTTGATACTGAGCGCGAAGCAGTAATCAATTCCCTCACCTCTGAAAAGGTGAAGAACTTTGTTGCGGACTTCATCAGCCAGGGCAACCTCGTCAAGATTGTAATGAACCCGGAGGAATAGCAATTAGCAATTAGCAATTAGCAATTAGCTGCCAATAGGCAATATTATGATAAATATCAGGACAAGGATTCATGACAACATCTCCGTGGAATTTAAGGAGAGTTTTGTGGTTGACGCTGGGCAAAGAAAAAACGATTTTGCCGTCAATACATGGATTTTTGTGCCCAATAGTCTCGATATTAACCCCGAGTCTTACAGCAAAGGCAGTTTTACAGCGATGTAAAGAGCAACGTGCGTCTCAAGACCCCCGTATATCTCCTCCGAGATATTGCGGGGGGAGATGCCGTGCCTTTAGGCTATCTGCGCGATGCGATGAGCGTGATGGCCAAAGCTCCGGACAAGGTCAATATAGCGGAATATGAGTACCAAATCAAGATGTTTTGTGCGATAGCCAAGAGTTCCATTAGGGATGAGGTACAGCATATCCTCGACAAGAGGGACATGGAGGATATTCTCGATTCCTGTGACAACTATATGCGCTATATAAATGAATTGGTGCAGGGTTACCGTGCTCTGGAGCAGATTATCGACGTACCGACGGCCGGCACTGCTTTGCGGGCCCATTTCTCCTTCGGAGATGAGTATTTGAGTTATATGTCGGTATATTACAGTTTCAAACTTATCAAGCTGCTTGAAGGCAATCCGGCTGCAAAGCAGCAGAGCGGGGCCCTTAAGGAATTTATAAGGGAAACCGGTGTTTACCGCAGCCGCAAGGGCTTTCCTGCAGTTTCGGCTGATGACAAGAAAAATAATGATAGGCTAATATACCGCTACGGAGTGTTGCGTAAATATGTGGCAAGTGACCTTTTTATCGAACTCGAGAAGAAAAAGGATGGTGTGGCTGTGGAGCAGTTGTACTATTCCATCGCAGCCGGAGTGGCGATGATATTTGCTACGATTGTCACATTCATTTTCCAGAAAAGTTTCGGGTCTTTTCCCATTCTCCTTTTTCTGGCTTTGATTGTGAGTTATATGCTAAAGGATAGGATCAAGGAGCTTGCGCGTTACTATTTTGTTCATAAACTGGGAAAAAAATATTTTGACAATAAGGCGGTCATCAATATTAAAGAGCAGAAAGTAGGTTACATAAAGGAGGGAGTCGATTTCGTTTCCGAATCAAAAATTCCGGCAGAGGTACTTGAAATGCGCAACCGCTCCACGCTGATACCGGCTGCAATCCACATATTGGATGAGAAAATAATTCTTTATCGCAAACTGGTCACCATCGACAGCCGTTTGCTTGCTCAAAACAGCGTCTATCCGCTGACCGGTATAAATGATATTTTTCGTCTTCACTTCAGCAGTTTTTCCCATAAAATGGACAATGCCGAACAATGGCTTGACCTGCTGGAAAAAGATGGCAGTGTCAGCAGGGTAACGGCCAACAAACTCTATTATATCAACATCATAACACAGGTTAAAGATGCCTCGGAATCCAGATATCACCATTTTCGCATAAAAATGACACGTGACGGTATTAAGGGCATTGAGGATCTGAGCAGAGAAGAGAGATTATGAAGCTGAAATGCATCTCAAGATTCCTGTCGGTAGCCCTGACTTTGGTGTTGGTCCTGCCCTATATCACTTATGGTCAGGATTTGCCCGAAAACGAGATTCTTGGTGTTTGGGTTGATGAGAGAGGGGAAACCGGATCTGAATTTTATCGCAATGAAGATGGCACTTTCTGTGCAAAGGTCCTTTGGCATGTTGATCCGAAAAAACAAGACCGAATCAATCTTGTTTTCATTAAAGGTATGCGCTATAACGCTTCCGACAATACATGGACAACATCTTATATGTACTCACCCGACCATCGATTAACAGCCAGGGGTACTTTATGGATTAAGGATGGTATCCTTTATGTTAAAGGTCGCAAATTCGGCATTTCCGCCACACGTCGCTTCTTTCGAACGGAGTAGCAAATCTCAGGGCAATTCAGGGATAAAAGACAATTTTTTTACAAAAAACCGTCAAGCAGACTCAGACGGGAGCCGTGTATTTCCGGGACGGAGGTTTCTGCTATGATTTGTCCGGCATTTTCGGGAGTTATTCCTGCGCCGGCCATTATCAATGTCCCGCTGTTTGAACTCATTTTTACCATACGGGCAATTGTCTCCCGTCCTTCAAAGGCCGTCTCCGCACCTCCTGAAGTGAGCACGCGGTCGAAACCGATATCAATCACTCTCTCCAAAGCCTTGAAAATATCCCTCGAACGGTCGATTGCCCGATGAAAGGTAGTCGAGAGGCCGTACTCGCTTGCGGCGGCGAACATTTCGCTGCAAGCGCCATACTCTATGGAGCGATCACGTGCAAGGGCGCCAATGACCACACCATCTATCACCTTGCCATCTTCCGTAAGTAGGGAGCCGCACAACTCAATATCCCTCAGAATACGGGCAATCTCGGCAGCGGAGTAGCAAAAATCCCCTCCGCGAGGCCTTATAAGCACGTTGAGGCCGATATCCAGCTGCCTGCGCGCTTGTTCAATCTCATCATAAGATGGCGTCACACCCCCGACCGAAAGGTCTTTGCAGAGTTCCACCCTGAGGGCGCCTTTCTCCTGCGCCTTCAGCGCAATATCTATATTTTCAGAACAAATCTCTATCAGCATGGTACAAATATAGGTCATTTTTTGTAAATTGCGAAGTTATACCTTAAGACTTATCAATATGAAAATCCTCCGCACACTTATTACCACAGCAATTGTAGCTGCGACAACGCTAATGCTAACCTGCTGTAAATCTCATGAAGCACGTTTGCGCGCTACCATGGAGCAAGATCTTTCAGAAAAGTTAGATTTGCTGGAATATCACTCAAACTTTGATGTTGTGATGGAACTATGCGATAATGAGCAGGAGCGCGATGCAATAAAGTTTCTCTACGCATATATGCCGCTTGGAGATATTGCCGATTATGACCCTTGGCTATATATTGAGGGTGTAAGGAGCGCTTTGAAGACACGTGAAGAGATGCCCTGGGGTAGCAGTCTGCCCGATGATATCTTCCTCCATTATGTTCTCCCGCTTAGAGTAAACAATGAGAATCTCGATTCGGCCAGGACTGTGTTTTACCGCGAGCTCAAGCCACGGGTGGAAGGACTCTCCATGTACGATGCGGTGCTCGAGGTCAACCACTGGTGTCATGAAAAGGTGACATACACTCCAAGTGATGCACGTACATCAGCCCCTTTGGCCACAATGCTTACCGCATACGGTCGTTGTGGTGAGGAATCCACATTCACTGTAGCTGCTCTACGTGCCGTCGGGATTCCTGCAAGGCAGGTCTATACTCCACGTTGGGCTCATACCGACGACAATCATGCCTGGGTTGAGGCTTGGGTGGATGGTAAATGGCATTATTTGGGTGCCTGTGAACCGGAAGCGCGTCTCGATGTGGCCTGGTTCAGCTCCACAGCTCTGCGTGCCCTGCTGATGCATAATCGCAGCTTCGGACGCTATTCGGGCAGTGAGGATGTCATACAGCATACGGATTGCTTTACGGAGATCAATGTGACTGCAAACTATACTTCGACGGAGCGTCTGACGGTCTGCGTGCGGGATCTGTCAGGTGCTGAAGTGCAAGATGCCGTTGTGGAGTTCAAAATATACAACTATGCGGAGTTTTACAGTGCAATAACGGCACTATCCGATACTCGTGGATGTGCTTCGGCCATTCTCGGTAAGGGAGATGTTCTTGTTTGGGCATCCAAAGATGGTGCTTACGGATATGCCAGAGCACGGGCAGGAGAAAATGATGGTGAAGTGACAGTCGTGCTCGATCACAAGGTGGGTGATCTGTTTCAAGATGAAATTGACATCGTGCCTCCGGTAGGCGGAGATATTCCTGTAGTGATATCTCCTGAAGAGAAAGCGGCCAATGACTTGCGTCTCGCATACGAGGATTCCCTTCGCAACAGTTATGTCTCCACCTTTGTAAAGCCCTCGGTAAATGACCCTGAAAATAGGTTTCTGGTGGCCTCCAGAGGCAATTGGATGGAAATTTCTTTATTCCTTGATGATATTAAGTCGGGCGACAAATCCAAGTACCGTGACGGCATCCGCCTGCTGGAGCTGTTGAGTGAAAAGGATTTGCGAGACACCCCCTCTTCAGTACTCTTCGATCACCTCGTGTTTTTTGATGGGGTAGAGGGTATGGATCCCGAGCAGCGGGAGATATGGTATCGCTATGTGCTAAATCCCCGTATAGGCAATGAATTGCTGAGGGGCTGGAGGGGAGTATTTCTGGATGCCATTGTGTCGGATTCTTTGACCTCCGGTAAAAAGGTTGCCCAATATGTACGTGACAACGTCAAGTTACTCGACCGTTACAATCCCCAGCGCATCCCTATAAGCCCATTGGGGGTCCACTCACTGGGTGCTGCGGATGCCCACTCGCGTGACTGCTATTTCGTGGCATACTGCCGCGCCCTTAACATTCCTGCGAGGATAGAAGAGATCAGCGGCAAGGTGCAGTACTACGAGTCCGGATCCTGGGTTGATGCTGCTGCAGAGCTCTCATCCGATAGTGCGGATGCATCTGCCGTGAAGAGACCTTCGGGCTTCCTGATGCTCACAGACAGCGATCTTGATAATATTTATGACCCCAAATTTGAATCGCATTTCACTATTGCCTCGCTTGAGGGTGGGCGTATCAATACACTCAATTTCCGTGACAAAGAGGGCATAGAGGGGACCATGAGTGTTCGGAATGTATTCAAAGAGCCGGTGGAACTCGATTGCGGCAGTTATCTGCTAACTACCGGTACGCGTATGGCTAGCGGCAAGGTTCTATCAGGATTGCATTTCTTCAATATTGAAGAAGGGAGTACCACCACAATTGATCTTAGATTGAGAGAAGATGATGACGACTTGCAGGTTTTGGGCAATTTCTACGCAGATCCTTTGCTTCCGCTTACCGGCAGAGGAATGTATATTCTTGCATTCGTGAGACCGTCGCATGAACCGAGTGACCATATTATCCGTATGTTGTTTGGACACGATTGGAGTGTTCCGGTAATTCTATTTTTCGGTTCAGAGACGGAAAAATCCCGTTTTAACTCGGAAATGTTTCCTCAAATGCCTCAGAAAGTCATTCTTGCGACTGATGACAACAACACATTGTCTGCCATCTGCGACGCTATGGAACTTGACAGCAAAAGGTTAAAAATGCCTTTGGTGGTAATTGCAGACAGCTTTGGCCGCGTATTTTTCACCTATGACGGCTACAACACTACGTTACTTGACCAGCTGAGGAAAGCGGAGTTGTAGTGGTGCGCGTTGCGCGATACGGGTTGTGGGTTTGATAAAATCCCCGAAAGTCAGAAAACTTTCGGGGATTGTTTTGCACACGAGGTGTGATTGCTAAGCTTTGTTATAGTTTTATAGTGTCGCTATGGAAGTTGTGCTCCGTAGCCCTTGACGGCACCGAATAATTTGAGTGCATCTTCAAAAGGATACCTGTTGGCAAACATTGAGGCGGAGGAGTCGATGGTTCCCTGCATATTCATACCCATTGCCTGGCGGAAAACATTTGCGCCGGAGTTGGGGTCAAAATTGGTTTTCTCATTGTATGCAGCCTCTATAAAGCCTTTTAAATAGGGCTCATTGAGAGCGCCGTTGAATATTGAGGGATCTGTTACGGACTTATTTCCTGACACCTCTGCAAGTTGTTCAACATCCTCAAAATCTTTTACCCATACGCGCAGGAACATGCCGCCTCCGGGGAGACAGATGTCAGCCTGTTTGTTGAGGAAGAAGAGGGAGTTTTCACAAGTTGTTATCTTTTCACGCTCTCTTGCTGCATTGCTGTCGATTCGACAACGGTCAAGGCCTGAGAAGATGCTGCAGCCGATAATGTTGTGATCAAGATAACTGTGTACGCCATTCATATAACGATAACCGTAACCCATGTCACTCATATCTTTCAGACGTGACCAGCTGAAGAGGACGGTGTTGTTTGTGAATTTTACTTCACAATAATCTGTAGCATAGCTGCCTGAAACTTCCATTGCTGCCATGCGGATGTTGACGAAAATGCAGTTGTCAACCTCCAGTTTCCCTTTAAACATACCTCTGATACCATAGTTGGGGCTGTTTAAGAAAGCGCAGTTACGGATAGTGATGTTGTATGTAGGGTTGTCGAGAGAGATAAGGGCTGTTTCAGTGGTATAAACCTTCTCTTCAAAGTTAGCACCGCCGATACCTGCAGTGCCGATAGGCTGCATCATCGGGCTCTCAACTCCTTCCGGCTTGCCTTTACCGGCCGGATTGTAGGCAACGGAGTTGCCTCTGTCTATCAGGAGGCCGTCAATTACCACTTCACCACCACTCGTGCCCTTGATCTGGATTGTGCCGCCGCCTTTTGCAGTACCGTTTGATGTAGGGTCAGGCTGCACCATTGAGCGATATTTGAGAATGTCTCTGGTCGAGAAATCGTCGGAATAGCCGCCCATGATGGTCAAAGGCTTGTCAATAATGATGTTGCCAGAGTTTAGCATCCCAAAATAATTGCCCTGCCCAACGAGAATGACATCTCCCGGTTGTGCATTGTCAATGGCTTTCTGGAGGTTCTTGTAAGGCTTTGCCTTGCTGCCGTCATTGCGGTTTGAGCCGGTAAGGCTGCTCACGTGGATAGCATTGCCGCCGGTGAAATTATTGCCTTTGTTGTCGGATTTTACTTCGGTGGAAACGGCTTCTTTGGCCTTGTTTAGCAAATTACCCAGTCTTCCCTGTCCCATTGCTGTCGTTGCGACTGAAAATGCAAGGACTAATGTCAAAATTTTTTTCATATACTTAATAATTAAATTGGATTATACTTATTTATAATGAGGCATCCTGTCCTGCCTTGAAGGCTTTGAGATTGGCCTCCACAACCTCTTCTCCTTTGTCGGAAAATATTCTGCGGATACCCTCTTCAAACTGTTGAGATTCCATTCCAAGAAGGTGACTGCAGGCACCGAGGAGTGCAATATTGGCTCCGCGCGGATTCCCTGCTTCACGTGCGATGCTGTCCACATCCACCAATATTGTGTTCTTAAGCTTTTTCAGCTCATCCATTATCACCTCCGTCTCCGGATAGTTGGGGATATTTATAAACGGAGTGGTATTGGTTACAATCCATCCCTCTTTTGAGAGCCAGGGGAGGTATCTGAGCGCCTCCATCGGCTCAAGTGAGATTATGAGATCGGCACATCCTTTTGGAATCAGGTCTGAAGCTATGGGATCGGAACTGATGCGGAGATTGGACTGCACATCACCACCTCTTTGGCTCATGCCGTGTACCTCGGCTTGTTTGATATTAAGACCCTCTTTCAGGGCAGCTTCTCCGATAACGGTAGCGATGGAGAGGATGCCTTGTCCTCCCACACCGGCGAGTATTATATCTTTTTTCATTGTTTCTTCTCTTTAGCTTTGCGTTTTGCAGTCTGAATGCATTCTCTGCGGGGAATGATTACCGACAGACCCTTGTATTCAATCTCTTCGCGTATAATTCGCGTAATTTCCTCCATATTCTTCGGTAGAGGTACCACAGTGCGGATATGTGCGGGATCAACTCCAACAGCGGCGCATATTGCTTCCAGCTTCCCCGTACCTGCAGAATCCTGTCCTCCGGTCATTCCGGTAGTGAGGTTGTCTGAGATTACCACCACAATATCGGCATTTACATTAGCTGCATCGAGCAGACTGGTGATACCGGAGTGGGTGAAAGTTGAGTCACCGATGACAGCTACACTGGGCCATTGGCCTGCATCCGCCGCCCCTCTGGCAACTGTGATGGAGGAGCCCATATCTATACAGGAGCTGATAGTCCTGAAAGGAGGAAGAGCTCCGAGCGTATAGCAACCGATGTCGCTGAATACCTTATGGTTCGGATAGTCCGCCAGCACCTCATTCAGCGCAGCGTACACATCCCTGTGGCCGCAGCCCTGGCAAAGTGCGGGAGGTCTAGGCACCACCACGCTGCTCGGCTGTAGAGTATAATGAGCAGGCAGCCTTAGAGCAGCTCTGACGGAGTTCGGATTTAGCTCACCGACTCTCGGCAGATCACCGCTCAAGCGTCCCAGTATCTTCACAGTGGTAGGGAGGATGCCCTTGATCATCTCCTCCAGTATCGGTTGACCCTCTTCAATAACGAGGATTGATTTGCACTCGGAGGCCATTTTGCGTATAAGATCCGAGGGCGCGGGATACTGCGATATCTTGAGTATAGGATGGCTGTAACTCATGCCTACATTTTCTCTTAGATAGTTATACCCGATTCCGCATGCAATTACACCTATGCTCTTGTCGGGCGCATCAAAATATTTATTCCATCCCTTTTCCGATGCACCTATTTTTTCAAGTTCCTCATAATTGGCTATTACCTGCGGATATTTGCGGCGGGCATTTGCCGGAAGCAGAATCCATGAAGCGAGGTCTTTGGGAAATATGAGTTCTTTCCTGCGGGGAGTGGGCTTTTCAGCCACCTCTACCACTGCCCTCGAATGTGCCATTCTGGTAGTAACTCTTATCATTACTGGAATGTTGCGCTCCTCTGACAGACGAAAACCATACTCCATCATGTCGTAGGCCTCTTGCTGGTTTGAGGGCTCCAGAATCGGAATAAATGCAAACTTGCCATAAAAACGGCTGTCCTGCTCATTCTGCGAAGAGTGCATTGAAGGGTCATCCGCAACGACCACTATCACTCCTCCGTTTACTCCGGTAATCGCGGAATTGACAAAAGCATCCGCAGCAACATTCAAACCCACGTGCTTCATACATACCAGCGCACGCTGCCCTACATAAGAGACACCCAGAGCTGTCTCCATTGCTGTCTTTTCATTGGTGCACCATGTCGAATGAATACCGGCTTCACGTGCCGTTGCACTGCCCTGTATATACTCCGTAATCTCGGTGGAAGGAGTCCCCGGATAGGCATAAACTCCGGTAATACCGGCATTTATCGCCCCCAGCGCCACCGCCTCATCACCCAATAGCAATTTTTTAACTTTCATTATCTATTATTTTTTTCGTTCAATTCTTACAAATATAGTGAATAAATGCAAAAACAATGCTGGAATAAAAGCGTTAGGTATTAAAAATTGATACAATGAAAGAACAGAGCGGCTATGTATAATCTTGATTCACAAAATGATGATATAAAAAAAAATATCTTTATTTAGCTGATTGATGCAGTATGTCATTTTTTTTACTATAATTGCGTCGTTTTATTTTAAATAATTCAAATGTAAATAAGTCTATAGCAGATCAATTTGTAAGAAAAAATTGAATATTCATAAATAATAACATTTAAATTTTTAACTAAAAAAGTCTTATGAGCTTTAAAAGAATTTTACTCTTCGCGAGTATTTTGGTTTTGACAGTGGCTTGTAACAAGCAACCTATTGTCACAGATGATGACAGCCTTAAAGTGAGCACTTACATGAGTGTGGTTATCGACCTTACAAAAGGTACTGATGAATTGACTCGTTCGGCAGAAGATAACACCGTTCACAATCCCGCAGGGCATTGGGTAGGCCGTGACAAAATCAATAGAGTCGATATCTATGTGGTGGATGCCACTAAAGGCAAGGTATATTCAAAAAGTGTTGATTTGACGAATACACCGGATGAGAATACCGACGCTAAGTTCGCCACACCGGCATGGAAGGTAGACCCGCAGACTTCTGCTGACATTTATGTAGTAGTTAATAACGATGGTGCTATTAGAACAGCATTAAACAACGCTGCAGTTACCAGTAAGACTGCGTTTGAACAAGCATATGCGGCTGCCTATACTTACACAATGTCCAGCTATGCGGTTTTTGATGGCACGAACGATATTATCCTTATGAGTGGAGAACCTCTTAAAGGGCAGGAAATCAAAGGGGGTATAACACAAGCACAAGCCACCATTACCGGCGTGCCGAATGTGGCATACAACCAATTTGCGCTGACTGTCCGCCGTAGCGTATCAAGAGTAGCTGTAACAAAAGCAACTGAAATTGCCACTTCGGCTACTGTTACGAGCGAAGGTATTAATTATGGTACATTGACTGATTTTAAATGGTCTTATGGACAATATGAGAATACTACCTTCCTTCTTTGGAATAAAACAGCAACCGTTAATCCGGCAAGCACCCTTCTGCATTACACTACCAAATCACCTTCTTGGGGTTATGTAACTAATGCTGATTATACTACGGCAGCGTTTGCAAACTATGATTACTCTCAGGTTAATGACATTACATTGTTGAAAGTTATTAATGTCCTTCCCGGGAATACCAATTCGGTTGCGAATATTGTTGCACACGGTAACCTGCAGTTCCTTACCGAAACAACTCATCAATATGGTCTTGAGCCTGTTACCTGTTACAGAAAGGGTAATACTGCCTATGTGATGGTCGAGGCCGTATTCGTGCCTGTAAATAATCTCTGGGCTTCGGATGCTGAGAGACTCGCACATGCAGGAGGTTCTACAAAGGATTTATTCTATAACACTTTCAATGGTAAGTTCTACGCATCAAAGGCAAATGCAATTGCTGCAGGTGTTGCACTTACGCTTCCTACAGGGGGTGACGGTGTTATTGAATATAAAGGCGGTAAAGTATACTATTTCGCTTGGTTGAATCCGGATAATCCTTCATTTAAGGAAGTTCTGAACTCGCCTGTACTCCGCAATAATATTTACCACTTAAATATCAAAAGTTTTTCAAAGATAGGTTTCTCCGGAAATCCTTTCAATCCTACGCCGAACCATCCATTCCCCGTTGATCCTGACGACATTGTTCCTTCACCTGATGAGCATCTCAATACAAAGGATACCTATATGTCTACCGAGATCACAGTAATTAACTGGGGTGTGCACTCATATAATGTTGATTTTTAATCAATAATATAAACTCTCCAATCTTATGACCAAGCGAGAGACCCTCGCTTGGTTGTAATAAATTAAAACCATAAGCAAAAAGATATAACATGAGATTTATTAAATATGGAATAACTGTATCGCTTCTTGTTATTCTTATCGTATCGTCGTGTGATTGGCTTATTTATGACAATTATGAAAATTGTCCGAGGGGAGTTTATGTACACCTTTACGAGCAAACCGAATGTGATAGAACGCCCTCCTATCCTGAAGAGATTGCGAGAGCTACTTTCTTCGTTTTTGATTCCAATAATAAATTATTCAGGGTTCAGGAAGAAAATGGAATAAAGTTGACTTCTGAGTCAAAAACCTTGGTTCACCTTAATGAAGCTGGAAATTACAGAGTCATGGCTTGGGCATGCTCCGGCAACGCTGACCTTTATGCATTTGAAAAGTTGGAGGTTGGCGCCACTACGCCGGATGATCTCTATCTTATCCTTAAAGAGAATGCAAATCTTATTGGTGAAAGATTATATTTCGGTCAAACGGATATTGTAACGGTAGGGGAGAAGGAAGATTTGTTTGTAGATAAGGGATTGAACTTGCGTGAATATACCAACAGAATAAAAGTCACCGTCACAGGTTTTAAAAAACCGGACAATTATAAATTGGGCTTAGTTGCGGGAAATCATAGATATAGTTATAACGGTAAGATTTTTCCTAGTGATCCCACTTATAAATACCCTATAACCACGTTTTACACCGAGACTTCAATGGTGTCGGAAATGACAGTCTTGCAGATTGACGGTCATTATCATTCCGTAATATCAATACAAGATGCCCATAGCGGTGCAAAAATCCCTTTTGATGAAGAAATACTCGGTAATTCCAACGAGTTCAATCTTCTTGGTGCTATTCTCCTTGCGAAAGGAACCGGTGCATATGAACTTCTTAACCCACGTTGTATAAATGACTTTGATATTGAGATTGAGGCACATGCTTGTGATTGTCCCGGGGAATATGTTGCAATAGGACTCGTCATCAACAATTGGGCCGTACACTCATATAACGTTGATGGGTTATAAAATCGGGTATGATGACTAAAAACAATATAAAACAGACTTTTTGCATAGCAGTTCTTTTGCTGCCCCTGCTAATTTTATTTGCAGGATGTTCTCAAAAGAGACTGACTCCTTCGATTGATGATGAGCATCAAGTGAGGATAGGTCTTTCTGCTTTGCTGAAAGGTACTATATCGTTGGAATCACCAAATGACAATAATATTTCCAGATTACTTGTTTGTATTGTTCCCAAGACCTTAGGAAAATCCGTAATATTGGACCTGAATACAAATAGTGCCAATACGCCGGTTCAAATAGATAACTCCGATCCGACAGATCCTAAAAGCTATATCACCATAGGTACAAAGTGGAAGGCACTTAAAACCGACGAATACGAAATCGCATTGCCTCAATCGGGGTACTATCATATAATGTATATAGCCAACCCCACCGTTGGTATTATAGATAGCATACTGAATAGGCCTCTGCTTTCCGTCATAGATGATGTCTTTTATAAAAATCGCACTTATAGTGAATCAAACAAAGATTACTCAAATCATATTCGTATGATGAGTCGTATCTATTATGACCAAAAGATTGAATCGGGAACCAAAAACAATCCATTTTTATGGAGACCGACACTTTCAGGCATACGTGTGTTTTTGCCTGTGAGTTCATTTCCTGAAGCCTATTTGGAAGACAATGGCTATAGAGTCGGATTGCTTCGTTCAATGGCTAAATTTGATATTACCATTAATTCTATCAATCCTGCCTGTCTGAACACAGAAAAACCTTCAAATTTGAAAATTACCCTTTTTGGAGTACCCACAACCTACACTCTTGCGGAAAAGCCTTGGAATACTGCTTCAACATCCATAAATTTAACACTCTATGATGCGCCGTGGGATGGCTCTACAAATGTTGTTTTGGATAGTCTTTTTGTTCCTGAGAAGGTTTTTTCAAAAACAAATCCTCCCGACTGGGTCGCAGAAAACAGCGTTAACGGCACTTTATACGCTCAAATAGAAATTACAAAAGTGAAAGCGATTGACAGTTCACCGGCCGGTAATATGATATTTAAATTTCCATTGCTGACTGCGACAAAAGCCCAAATGCAGAGTATGACCGAGAATAAATTGCGATATACAGACCTGATGATAGATAGAGATGCTGATTATAATTTGTATCGCAATAGACATTATATTTATACTGTAAGTTTGCCTTGGTATGTTGAAAATCAGACATTGAACATACATTTTTCTTCTACCGCAGTTCAAGAATTAATGTACGACATACCCATATTCAATTGGAGAAATAACAACGAAGTAAAATGACCAAAAGAGTTATATATATTTTCTTTTCTTTGTTAATACTTGCAGGTTGTAACATAAAAGATCCCTTCTCAAAAGAGGGCGATTGCCAAAGTGTGACCTTAAATTTCGGGTTCAACAAGCCTGCGGCTCCTGAAATAACCGTAAAATCTCCTGAGCCACCACAGTATGTAGAGGAGGCTATCTCCGATCTTTATATCATCGTGTTTGATAGTGAAGGAAATAGGAGGGGGTCCTTGAGCCGTTTTTATAACAAATCCGAACTTGGTCTTGAGTTTCCATTTACAGAAGGTACATTAAATAATATAACGCTCCCAACAGGCTCAAATATTATCTATCTGATAGCTAATATAGATGGATCGCACAATATGAACATCACTAAAGAGATGTTGGATGCCATATCTACAGAGTCTCAACTTAAGGCACTTGAAGTTGAATTCATAAATGTCTATCAGGCACCATCAAATACCGGCATAAGAAACAACATACTTATGTGGGGTAGAGCAAACGTTTTTGTCGCCTGCGGGATGGAACCCAATGTAAATATTACACTTCGAAATATTGAAAGTAAGGTTCGTTTCAGGGTTTTCCTTCATCCTGATGTAATTGGTAAGCTTTCAGTAGATTTGATAAGTTATTCCGTCGAAAATGTCCCACGTAGAGGCCTTGTAGTGGCAGACAGGCCTCTTGTTTTCAGTTATGAAAACAGGCAAAATGATGTCTATGCCATTCCTTCGGCAGAGTTTGACTCACCTGAAGACCCAACTATTACTCGTATTCCCCCGGGTTCTACCCAACCTGCACAGCTTATAGGTGATTTTTATTATTATCAAATGGAAAACTGCCAGGTGCCGACAAAAGAGATTACTGCTTCAGGGGCAGAAGCTTTTAAACTTCGCACAAAGCTGCTAAAAGATGAAAACGGCATGAATATAGGAGAGATGTTCTCCGACAAACCTTCTTTTGAGTATGCACCACAGATGTGCACCTTTGTTCGTATCAGGGCCCAGTTAAGCTCAAGTGATCCTACAAATCTCTACCATGCCAATGTCTACTATTACTTCCCGCTGGGTCATGATCCGAATGACCCCAACGACTATCGTGTATTGGCAAATTACACATATACCTATAATGTCTATATCAAGGGAGTGAAAGATGTTGTCATAGAGGCTGATGTGCAAGGGGCTAATACAGACCTTTATGACGATCCTACTCTGGCGGGAAAGGAGGTGAACTCACTAACGGAAGGTATAGTGTCTTACTCGCCAAATGAGGTTTTTGTGGATTCTCATTACGCAAATGTGGAAATGTCAATACATAAAAGGCATATAAAAGAAATTAAAAATTCAAATTGCAGTGTTTCTTTTATTGCAAGTACACCTTTTGACAAGCCCAGTCTGCCTACCTTAGGCAAAAAGGATATAAAGTGGATCTCTTTTACCCCGATTCCTAAAACTTCCAACCTCTTGGTACCTTACCCCGGTGATCAAGCCACTAAAGATAGTCCTACACCGAGGATTATGGTTGACGAGTTGAACGATATGATTAAAAACGGTGCACTTGATAACTACATAAGAGCAGATAGTTCAATTAAGTTCACTGTTTATGTGGATGAATTTTTCTATGACCGCCACCCGATAAACAGCTCTATACCTATCAGATTTGCCGATTTTGTGAATTTGCCTCCAAGGAGCATGTTTGTTTATTTCCAAAACTTCATAAGTAAAGATAAACAATCACAGTTATATAGAGATGCGTTTGTCGTTTACCAAAAGTCTATTTGGACTATTTATAGTCAACATACGATTGCACGTATAGATGGATATGGTATAGAAGCAATAGAAGAGACCTCTCCTGTAGCGACACCAAGAGTAAGTTATAGCGGAGTAACATATAATGATGTAAGAAAAATGAACGGCTTACACAATGTGTACAATATATGGGCAAAGACTACCGGTAGTTCAACTTGGCGTATTACATTTAATGCTGATGGTAGCGGCAACTCTCTCTGGAAATTCAAAACCGTGCAGACTCGTTCCAATACCGGCAATGTAATGAGCCCGATATCCGGTGATCCTACTTATGCAAATCAAGGAGCAGCGGAGAATGATTGGGCTAATTTTAATTCAAAACTTTATAATACAGGTGCTTTTGCTTGTCTGCAGAGGAATAGGGATAATAATGGTAACGGTATAATAGATAAGGACGAAATAAAGTGGTATCTCCCCTCTTTTTATCAGATGCTTAATACCTATATCGGTAGAGCTACCATTCCGGATATTTATTGGTTCCATCACTTAAGAGATAGAAGCAATCTGCCCACAAGGTTTGATGAGAGTCATATGCAAGTTACCACACCTAAGCGAAATACTAATGGTTATATAGGTTGTTACTGGTCAGATGAAGGGGTAGCACTTGGACATGCAAACTCTCCAAAAAGAGTAAGATGTTTTAGAAATCTCCCGGGCACAATAGTAGCGGGCGCTCCAAACAATGACATTACCGAATCTGCCGGTGATGACTTTGGCAAAATGGCTTTCCTTACAAAAGCGACGGCGAGTTCGCCTGCTTATGTCAGAATTACTCGAAACCTTGACCCAAGCACCTACCGTTCGAGATTTGTGGAGAGTGGTCCTCTACCCGCTCCGCATGTTATGAGGGAAGCAGCCAACACTCTTACATATTATTTCTATGTTGCTGAAAAGAATTTAAACACAGGAGGAGCACTTTCCACTATCTTTGCCAATACCTATGCAAAAGGCAAAGATCCTTGTGACTCTTATGTTGAGAAAGGTATAACAGGGTGGAGAACACCCAATCAAGTGGAATTGGTTTTAATATACCTTATAGATAGAGGCGAAATGGGACCTGCAACTGATGGGACTTCTACTATTGACTATTTTACTATACCCGGCGGACTGCTTAATAATCTCTTCCCTGTGACCTTCGCTTATGATAAATTTAGAAATGGTGCCCCTGTAACCACCTATAGAGTACATACTATTGAAAATAATGCGAGTATTATAGAGAAAAACTGGAATGAGGTGCAGAATACCCGTTGTGTAAAAGATATGCCAATTCCGGCAACGCCATAATGAAGACAAAAAACTCCTCGGACCCGAGGAGTTTTTTTGTTCAGTGTTGCTAGTTACGAGTGATATTATTTGCTAATTAACTTCAACAACATCAGCATAGAAATTTTTTTGTATTTTAGGACTGATGTTGTTGAAGTAATACAATTCTTAGAATAGTGCCGAGTATTGAGTAACTCGGAACTCAAAACTAACCTTACAGTCTATCTATGAAATTCAGGATCGTGCGGTAATAGAGCATATTGTTGTCTATGCCTTTAAAGCCGTGTCCCTGACCATCCAATTCGAGAAATTCAACGGGTTTGTCAATGCCCTTGAGGGCGTTGTACATCATTCTTGAACCCTCGATGTTGACTCTGTCGTCGTGGTTGCCATGTATAAGGAGCAGAGGTCCGGTGATTTTCTCATAGTGAGTAATCGGAGATCTGTCAATCAATTTTTCCCTATCCTTTTCGGGGTCTCCCGCTTCCAGATAGGTCCAATCCGGGATATTTGAGTGATTGTGCTCGTAGATGATGTCGCTGAAACCTGCTACAGAGACTCCAAAACCGAAGGGGAAGGAGGCTTTGTTTCCGTTGACCTCTCCGGGGAATGTCATAAGTCTCATTGTTGCATATCCTCCATGGCTCATTCCAAACACACCGATTCTTTCAGCCGGAACACCTAGCTTCTCGGAGATATATTGCGCACAGTAGATAATGTCAATAATCTCATTGCCACCCAAATCCCTATCGTTGAGGGCTGCAAAATCTCTTCCGAATCCGCTTGTGCCTCTGGGAGAGGGACTGAGTACATACATACCCGCTGCATTGAATATCTGGTGCTCGATATCGTAAGAGTTGTCTCCCCCGTAGAATGACTGGATCATCACAATTTCCTCTCCTTCGGGTAGAGGATTCTTTGGAGTAAGTATATACGCATGGAGTTGGCGTGTTTCTCCGGTTTTAGGGTCAATATCAAATGTAGGAATGGTCACTCTTTCTGTAGTAGAGGCCACCATTTTATCCTTTTTCTCCTGAGGTAAATCGACGACAATCTCTTTTGTGAGACTTTTTCCATCGAAAGTCACTGCCCATAACTGAAAAGGAATGTCCGTAGCACCTGCACCGAGATAGGCCTTATTGGCGACTGTAGTCTTGATGCCGAGTGTCACTTGATAATGTTCACTGGCGATTACCACTCCGTTGAGGGGATCTATTATCGAAACAGTAGTCTGCGCAGGATTGTTTTCGATTCCGAAAAGATATTTTCTGCCGTCAACCTCAATCCAATCAACCGAAAGAGATGATTCATTGGTGGTGATTCGTGTGGTCTTGCCACTCTTTCTGTTGTAGGAATAGATATTTGGATATCCGGTCTGGTCGCTGACATAATAGGCTGTGTTGTCATCATACCATGGGGAAAGCATATTTGTACCATCCAGACTGCCCTCCTTCGAGGGGTCTGTTATAACTTTGAGAGTGCCTTTTTCAAGATCTATACAAGCAGCATTAGTATAAGTCCTGTCGGCATCTTTGAGTACCGTCAATATAACGCTTTTCTCATCGGGGCTGAATGAAACTTCAGACCATGTCATTCTGAAGTCCGCCTCGTCTGTATAAACCAGAGTATCTTCGAGAGTTTCCAAGTCGAGAATGTGTAGTTCGTCCAACCTGTTCTCATTCTGGGCGAGCCTTGCAATATAGGCGACTTTCGTCTTGCCTGCATTGAATGACCACCCATATATATAGGGCACGTCAGTAAGTTTTTCGATTTCTCCGGTCTCAATGTTCAGACGATAGAGATTGATGATCTCGTCATTTCTTTCGTCGCCTATCCAGTAAAGCATTCCGTCCGTCTCGTTGTATTCATGACTCCAGAATGATTTTTTGGAGAAATCCTCACTGCTAATAACCTTCCCTTGGTCAAGGTTGCTGCCGGTTGAGAGATCCAGCATCACAAGTTCGCTCGTCTTGCCGCTTCTGAGATAAAAGAGTTTCGATGCGTCATCCGACATCTTTATGCCGTATGGTGAATAGGGGAATTGGGTAAGGAAGGACTTGACATAGACATCTCTTCCCCGAAACTTTACTATTTCGTCATTTTCTCCTGTTTGTTTACAGGAGATTGCAAGGAGTGCTGCCAACAGCACTCCCAGCAATATCGCTGCAAATGATTTATTCATAATCTACTTTCTCCAGTATTCGTTCTGATCATTTGGAGTAAGTGCTTTGTTGTGCATCATCTCATTCTCGGGGAGCGGAAGCATAAACCTGGGACTGTCAGCCGGAAGGTCCAACTTTGCCCAGTGTTCGGGGTGTTTGCTTCTTACAAGCGGTTGACGCAGACGTCTGAGGTCGTGCAGTCGATGACCTTCACCGTAGAGTTCTTTTCTTCTTTCCAGATAGATTTTCTCAAGAGTGCCATCAGTAGGAGTGGCACCTCTCTTGACCTGAAGAGCATTGAGAACTGCTTTGGCATTGCCGCCAAGATGTGCCTCACATTCCGCTTTGATGAGGTATGCCTCGGCAATTCTTGCCATGGGGAATTCGGCATCACCCATCATTGTCCTGTGACCGAATTTCGAGGTATAGAATCCGTCCTCTTCATAGAAATAGAAGGGGAACCTTTTTCTCGCATCACTATCTTCAAACGTATTCACAAAGGCTTTGGTCCAGCGTACTGTGCCGTAACCGTCCCACATTTCTACTGCTTTATCAGACATCATATCATCAATATCAACCTTGGCGCCATACTCATATCCGATGTATCTCTCGGCATGATAATAGAACGAAGGTATTGAAGCGTAGATGTTGCAGGTTGTGGGTGTGAAATGGTGATACCAGAGCCACTCGGAATTATGATCTTTGAATCCTGACTGCCATTCTTCTTTTGACATCAGATTGGAGCCATTGAATACATTTCCTGCGGCAAATTCCGCATATTTCTTTGCATTCGGGTAGTCATTCATGTCCAGATATGTTCTGGCAAGAAGCAGTGCTGCCGCTTTAGGAGTAATGAAGTCCGTTTTGTCCGGAGAACACTTTTCGTAAGCATAGAGCAGGTCCTTGATGATTTGGTCGTATACATCTTTTACGCTTGAACGTGGCAGGTGGTCTGATGTTGCCACAGCCGGTTCGAGACGGAGTATTACGCCGGGAGAGTTGGGGTTTACATTGTAAGGTACAGCAAAGAGCCTTACAAGCCAGAGATAGCAGTATCCTCTCACCCCATGGGCCTTTGCTATCAGGTCTTCTTTCCCTGCCTCGTCGGGCAGTTCCGGAACAAATGCTATAATGGAATTGGCATGGTCTATTGCTTTGTAGAGGGCGGGCCATATATAATTAGCATAGCCGGACCACCATGGGTTGGAAGAAGGTTCCTGTGAATAGGAGTATGAAAACATATTCCAGTTGTATGTGGGTCTTCCATATGCGCCGGAGGTGACGGTAGCGTCTTCACCCATCACGTCAGACATGATGTAGGCGAGAGTGTGATTGGTGTAAGTGCCGATGTATCTGTGTGCAGCATTAAGCGCTGTCTGAGCAGCGGCCACAGATGAGAATATCTGTTCGTCGGACACGGAGTTCGTGGGTAATGGATTGAGGTAATCTTTCGAGCATGATGTGATTCCGACTATCGCGATTACCATCCATATGATATATTTTTTCATTGTATTGTTCATTTATTTAGTGAATGATTAGGAATGATAATTTAGAATGCAACATTAACACCGAAGGTGAATGTCCTTGATAAAGGCATCGTTTCAGCATATTGGGTATATCCTCCGATTCCGTAGATGTCAATATCATCATAACCTTTCCAGTCATCTTTGAAGCAGGTGAAGATGTTCTCTATGTTGGCATAGATTTTTACATCGGAAATAATACCTGTCCTTATCATCCATTTTTTTGGAAGAGTGTAGGAAATGTTAAGATTCTTGAATTTGAAATATGTGGCATCGTACAGGAATCTTGTGGATTCCGAGTTTGCGGTATTTGGATTGGAGTTGATATAAATCGGCACATTTGTATTAGTGTTGCCTGGTAGCCATGCATCAAGAGCATCCTTGTGGAGGTTCTTTCCCGCATCGGCCCCGTCATGCATCAGGCCGGCATAAAGGCCGTCATATACTTTGCCGCCGAGATTGTAATAAAACATCATCGAGAGGCTGAAGTTTTTCCACTTGAGCGCAGTTGTCAGACCGCCGTATGCCCAGGGAGTAGCCCTGCCCTGCATTTCGTAGTCGGCGAGTGCAAATTCCGAAGTGGTGCCGTTATCTTTCTTCCAGAGAGGACTTCCGTTGGCGGGATCCACTCCCATCCAGGTCGGCATATAGAATTCGTACTGGCTGTAGCCTACTTTCCAGATCTTCTTGGTGGTACTCATTACCACGTCATCATTGCCGGCAAGATCTAGAATTTTGTCCCTTGAAGAGGAAATGTTGAAATTGGCGCTCCAGAGCCAATCACCTGTTTTTATGATGTCAGCTCCCAGTTCAAGTTCCACACCATGATTCCTTACCTTTGCAAGGTTCATCATAATTGACGTAATACCGTGCGAAGAGGGGAGAGGGAAGTTGTAGAGCAGGTCTTTTGAAGTCTTGTTGAAGAATTCGACCGTACCGTAGAGCCGGTTGTCGAAAAATCCGAAGTCAATACCTACGTTGAACATTGCCTGTTTCTCCCAACCGAGGTTGGGGTTGGCAAACTGAGTATGCCCAAAACCGGGGTAAGGGCCATAGTTATAACTTGCACCAGCTGCCCAGATTCCGAGAGACTGATACCTTCCAAGACCAAGGTTGTTGCCGGAAGTACCATAACTTGAGCGGAGTTTCAGTGAACTGATCCATTCGGCCTCCTCGATAAATGACTCTTGATCAATCCTCCATGACCCTCCAACACTGAAGAAATTACCCCACTTGTTGTCAGCACCAAATACTGAGGAACCGTCACGCCTGAATGATCCTGAAATGAAATACTTATTGTCATAACTGTATTCCGCACGTGCGATGTATGACTTGAGGGTCTCTTCGCTTGTCCATGAAGAGGGTGCGAGGGCGCTCGTAGCGGCAGCAAGCTCTGTCATGAAGTCGAATGCAAAGTTAGTACCCTGTGCAAGCGCATACTCCCTGGTACTATGCCAGAACTCATAACCGGCCATAGCCTGTACATTGTGCACATCTCCGAATGTTCTGTTGAAGTTGAGGGTGGTGGTGGATGTGTACATAAGGTCATGAGTCTGGTGCCTCTCGCTACGTCCTCCATATGCGGGACCGTTTCCATGGAGTTTATTCCAGAATAGTATCTCGTAGAGATTAATGTAGTCAGGGGAGAATACTGTCTTTAGTGTAAGACCCTCCATAAATTTGATTTCCGTATAGAGGGATGCCAACAATCTGTAATTTTTGGTCTTGTGGGTGTCCATATAGGGAATGGCAAGAGGGTTGAAGTCCTTAGATACCGGATTGAGCCAGTTAAACTGCTTTTCGCCGGCTTTATTGAGGATATAGTTGCCGTTGCGGTCCGTCATATAGATGGGAACACCACTGGGGAAGTAGAGTGAGTTGTAGAGGGGGGAGGCACCTGCGCCACCGGCTACCTCTGTGTTCTGTATTGAGAATGAATACATCGCATTCATACCTGCCTTAAGCCAGGGTTTGACATTTGCGTCAATGTTCACCTTGCCGGAATAGCGTGTATATCTTGCGGTAGGAGAGGTTCCTTTCTGATCAAAGTAGCCTCCCGAGAAGAAATAGAGTACTTTTTCATTTCCTCCGGAATAGCTGACATTATAGTCCTGTGTCAAACCGGGTTTGAGAACCTCTTTTTGCCAGTCTGTGTCGACAATAATTCTGGCACCGGAGACCAATTTGCCACTTGCATCGTAAGGATTATCCACGCTATAGGGGTTGAATGTGATTAGTCCCTGTGTCTGCTGGTTTGCCCAGATAGCCGCATCCGAAGCAGAATAACCGGCCTTCTGCCGAGCGTTAAAGTAACTTGTAAATACGGTCTGATAGTATTCGGCCGAGTTCATCAGCTCAAAATACTTGGGTACCATTGAAACTCCGAGCTGGGCATTGAGATTGAGTCTACCACTGCCTTGAGATCCATTTTTAGTGGTGATGATGACTACGCCGTTTGCAGCCCTCGAGCCGTAGAGCGAAGCGGCTGCGGCATCTTTAAGGACGGTCACGGATTCAATGTCCTGGGGATTGAGGGTAGATAGGATGCTGGAAGTGGAAGTGTTTCTATCTGCCAGTACGGAATATTCGGCGGTGGAAGTAGCAATGCCGTCTACAACATAGAGGGGTTCGTTGGATGCGTTGAGAGATCCAGATCCCCTGATACGGAATGATGCTGTCGCACCGGGCTGTCCGGAAGATGTGGTGACTTGAAGCCCTGCCACCTTACCCTGCATAGCCTTTTCAAATGATGAATTGGGGTTCTGTAGAATAGACTCGGACCTTACCATAGAAGCGGAACCGGAGTAGGATGATTTCTTGGCAGTACCATAGGCAACGACAAGTACATCTTCAAGTACTTCCGTGTCGGGATAGATTGATACATCGACAACTGCTCTGCCGTTTACGGCAGCCTCAATTGTCTTGTATCCGACAAAGCTGAAAACAAGGGTTATGTCACTTATGCCACTCGGGACCGTGATGGAATATTTTCCTTCAAGATCCGTAACGGCTCCTGTCATAGTGCCCTTGACTTGAACAGACGCGAATGCAACCGGCTCTCCCGTAGATGCATCCGTAACAGTGCCTCTCACGGCAACCCCCTGTGCAAACAGAGTGCAGGTTACGACTGATAAAAGGCAGACCAATAAAAGTTTTAATCTTTTCATTAGGCAAGCGGATTAATAGTGGATAAAAAGGGTTAATTGATGTATTGTAAAGTTTCTTACTGTTTTGCTTCACGCATTTTGCGGGCTGCTATTTCTCTTTGGCGGCATATTTCACTCCATAATGGAGCCTTGGCCAGATGAGAGTTGAGTTCAATTATTACCTCAGGAATGTCAATGCCCTGAGGGCACATTTGGCTACATGCACCACATCCGATACAGTTTGAAGGGTGTCCCTCTTTAGGAAGCGACTCGATGCGCATGATGGGTGTAAAGGAGGTCTCAATGGCAAAATCATTGCGTGCCTGGATCAGAGTGGGGATATCCAGTCCCATAGGGCAGGACGGAGTACAATAGTTGCAGGCTGTGCATGGCACCGACCCTTTCATTTGCTCGGCGAGGTCATATAGACGGTTGCACTCCTCTTTGCTGAGCGGATTGATATGATTGAATATCTCAATATTCTCTACCATCTGTTGCTCGTTTGACATACCACTAAGTATCATAGTGACCCCGGGGATACCGGCCACCCATCTGAAGGCCTCCTCAGGTGTGGCAATGGATAGGAGCTTACCACCTCGTAATGGTTCCATCACCCAAATGGGAATATTTCTCGAATTGAGCAGTTCTACCTTATCCCGTGCCCTCTGGAGTGACCAGTCCAGGAAATTGAGCTGAATCTGACAAAACTCCATATGCTCTCCATAGGGAGAGTCGAGAAAATGCTTTAGTGTTTCAAGCTCCGCATGCGCTGAAAAACCGAGATGACGGATACGACCTATCTCCTTCTGCTTTATGAAATATTCCAGAATCCCCCACTTCGGGTCAAGATAGATATCTATACAGGTTTCATGTATATTATGCATAAGGTAGAAATCAAACCACTCCACACCGCACTTACGCAACTGGTCCTCAAAAATTACTTCCGGATTGTACTCGGATGCGATCTGATGGCCGGGATACTTGTTTGCAATATACCAACTTTCGCGCGGGTGACGGCGTAGTGCATCACCGGCAACAACCTCCGAGAAACCTCCGTGATAGGGATACGCGGTATCAAAATAGTTGATTCCATGCTCAATTGCATAGTCCACCATCTGGAAAGTGACATCACGATCAATTGAGCCATCCGGCGTCAAAGGAAGTCTCATCGTGCCGAATCCCAGAAAGGAGAGCCGGAGCTCTTTGAAGTTGTTGTATTTCATTGTATCTTTTTTTCGATTATCCTTGTAAAGGTAGGTTTTTAAATCGGAAAATTCAATAAATGATTAACACTATGACAGCTTTTGGGAGACTACTCACCTCCAATATCAATCATCGCGCTGACAATACCTAATTGGTGCTTTATGGTAGTATAAAACAAAAAAGGGTTGAGACTTTTTGTGTAGCCCCAACCCACGGTTTATGCTGTGATAGTCAGGCAATAGGCCTGATTAATCAGCCAAAGGCATGTCCCATGCCGCTTAAAGGTGGCCGGGGTAATCAATCCAACTATTCCCGAGACACCAGGCGAACGGAGTAAAAATAGGTCTTGTAGTTGGCGCTGCCGCTGAGGGCGTAGCCGCTGTAGAAGGTCATTTGATGCACGTACTGGTTGGTGCCGCTGTGCTCCGTGGACGTCCAGTAGTAGCCGTACGTGCCCTGGTCCCTGGGCCAACCATCATTGTAACGGTAGCCCGCCGCCGGAAACACGCGCGAAACCACGCCAACGGCTCCCCAATCGGCATTCTTTGCCTGGTCCATCGTGTATGGTGTGGCGGTTGACTTCATATCAATCACCATTCGGGCATTCGGATTGCCGTCACCTAGGTTCTCTGTCCGGTAACGAGCTATCGAATATAACGTCTGGTCGGATTGGTGCGTGTAGGTTAACGTGGCGTAAACCACGCGGCCAATATTATCAAAAGTACCGCTCATGGTATAACTTTCACCGCCAACGGTTACATTCACGTTACTGAGTGTACGAGGAGCGTTACCGATGAAATGTACAATATATTCATTAACGTAATTCGGGATAATGGCTTGCCACTCTTGAAGAGTAGGCGGATAGTAACTCTTACCGTTACGCGTGGCCGGGGTGGTGTTGTAATGCATGGCGTCATTCCAATTCAAGAGGTACTGCCCTGAGGTGTTGTGACCTGTCTCGAATGTGCCGTTGAGGTCCGCCATATTGTGCTCTGCAAAATAACTGAGCGGGTTGATTATCTCTTCCCAACCGGTGCTCACGGTACCCGTGTAGCGATTTCCTGCAAGGTAATTCTTTCCGGGTGCAATGTTCCCACTCTTCCAGATATACAGCTTTGCTCCGTACAGCGATATACTCACCTTTCCGTTTGCAACTATATCCATAACATTAGGGTCGAAAGCGAGGAAAGCCGTAACACTACTGTTGGTTGCCGAGAAAGTTACGCCGGTCACGTTAAGTGTCATCAATTTAAAGACTTCCGCTGCCGTCTCTACCGCCCAGACAATGTGACTGAGCGTCCCTACTTCTTGCGGCACGTTGGTGAGATCAAATCTGATGATGCTGCTCTTCAAGTTCAGGGAAAAGGTTTGATTGAGAGGGTTGGCCGTTTCGTCGAACAGGAGTAGTTTGTTGCGCAGGTGTGCTGTCGTATTGTTCCCGTTCTGTGTTTGATCCCAGAAGTTAGCGGGAATTTGCACGTTTCCGCCCGCATCCAGCGTAATTATATCCCCGGGATAGTAAGCTTTATAGGATGTTGCACCTGTTACCTCTTGTCCCTGAAAAGAGTTGCCGTTTCCGGTGTATTCAAAGACTTTGCTTCCTTTATATGTTGTGCCGTCATATCCGGCGAGCAGTAGTTTATCACCGATCTCCCATGTAAGTGTGCGGTTTGCGTCGTCATATGCTACGCGGGTCTCAGGTGAGACGGTAACGTTTATGGTAACAAGCTTTCCCTCTTCTTTCCCCGGTTCATCGAGTTCGGGAACAGGTTGGAGGGTACAACTCGCAATCAATAATGCGAGCAGCGTAAAAATGAATGATTTGAATTTCATACTGTGTTTGTTTAAGCTGTGGGTCGTTGGCTCCGTATTGGACCGATTAGAATTAGAGTAATGCCAACAACCTTGAGTTTATTTTTATTCTTAATTTTCTTGTATTAATCCCTTGCGCTATCAGCCTAGGACTTAGGACTAAGGGCTGACAGCCAATGGCCAAAAGCTAACAGCTAACCTCACCTACCAGGCATCTTCTCCATCTCCCACCGGAGGTAATTCAAAACTTCCCGATAGGATGTTTTGTGTCAGCTCGATATCGATGACTTCGATAACAGGCGCAGCATACTGTTCCACTGCCAAATAGTTGAGACCTTCTTGTTTCATAATGCGAATAGTTTAGAATTTTGTCTGATTATGTATATGATGTAATATAAATAGCGTTTGTGTGTCTCATTAACTAAACCGACCAATGGAGTCGGACAAGTCGCCAAAGTGCTGTTTATCAACAATGTACGGTACAATCACAAAACAAACCCCACCAAGTTACATTAGTATTAACGAATAAATATAACATAAATAAACAAATAAATAAATAAGAATTGGATGAGAAATATAAGATATTTCTGTTAACACGCGTGTACCAGGCAAAAATTACCGCACTTGACGGCTGTCAAGCAGATTCTAAAGTAATGTTAAGTGAGGTTGACCGCAAGTTATTCAGAAGACCCTATGTTTACCTCACCTGCAATCCGTAATCACATATAATGAATCTTATTCCTCTGAATTGTCTAATTTAAGTTTATAGGTTTGGATCAATGGTGATACTTAGAGCGCAGTCATGCTCTAATACTCTATTGCAAAGCAAACAAAAAAGGGTTGAGACTTTTTGTGTAGCCCCAACCCAAGGTTTATGCTGTGATAGTCAGGCAATAGGCCTGATTAATCAGCCAAAGGCATGTCCCATGCTGCTTAAAGGCGGCCGGGGTAATCAATCCAACTATTCCCGGGACACCAGACGAACGGAGTAAAAATAGTCCCTGTAGTTTTGGCCGCCGCTGCGGGCGTAGCCGATGTAGAAGGTCATGTGATGCGCGGAGCTTACGTTGGCCTCCGAGGACGTCCAGTATCTGCCATAATCGCCCTGGTCTAGGTAATAACCATCGTAGTAACGGTAGCCCGCCGCCGGAAACACGCGCGAAACCACGCCAGCGGCTCCCCAATCGGCATTCTTTGCCTCATCCATCGTGTATAGTGTGGCGGTTTTCTTCATATCAATCACCAACCGGGCATTCGCGTTACCGGGACCTAGGTTCTCCGTTCGGTAACGAGCTATCGAGTATAACGTCGGGTAGGATTGGTGCGTGTAGGTTAACGTAGCGTAAACCACGTAGCCAATATTATCAAAAGTACCGCTCATGGTATAACTTTCACCGCCAACGGTTACATTCGCGTTACTGAGTGTACGAGGAGGGTTATCGAAGAAATGTACACATTCTTTACCTTCATTACCGAAATCCGGGATAATGGCTATCCACTCTTGAAGAGTAGGCAGGTAGTAACTCTTGCCGCCAAGCGTGGCCGGGGTGGTATTGTACGTTATGGCGTTATACCATCTAAAGAGGTACTGCCCTGAGGTGTTGTGACCCGTCTCGAACGTGCCGTTGAGGTCTGCCATGTTGTGCTCTGCAAAATAACTGAGCGGGTTGATCAAGTCGATCGCCGGATTCCAGTTGCTTATATGACCTTTGTAGCGGTCTCCTGCTGCATAGTTCTTTTCGCTTGCAACTGTGTTGCTTTGGAAAGACAATTTTTCTCCGTACAGTTCTACTCTATATTCTCCACCTGCAATTATCTTCATCACTGCAGGGTCAAAAGAGAGAAAAGCGGTAAGACTGCTTGTAGAGGCCGAGAAAGTTACGCCGGTCACATTAAGTGTCATCAATTTAAAGACTTCCGCTGCCGTCTCTACCGCCCAGACAATGTGACTGAGCGTCCCTACTTCTTGCGGCACGTTGGTGAGATCAAATCTGATGATGCTGCTCTTCAAGTTCAGGGAAAAGGTTTGATTGAGAGGGTTGGCCGTTTCGTCGAACAGGAGTAGTTTGTTGCGCAGGTGTGCTGTCGTATTGTTCCCGTTCTGTGTTTGATCCCAGAAGTTAGCGGGAATTTGCACGTTTCCGCCCGCATCCAGCGTAATTATATCCCCGGGATAGTAAGCTTTATAGGATGTTGCACCTGTTACCTCTTGTCCCTGAAAAGAGTTGCCGTTTCCGGTGTATTCAAAGACTTTGCTTCCTTTATATGTTGTGCCGTCATATCCGGCGAGCAGTAGTTTATCACCGATCTCCCATGTAAGTGTGCGGTTTGCGTCGTCATATGCTACGCGGGTCTCAGGTGAGACGGTAACGTTTATGGTAACAAGCTTTCCCTCTTCTTTCCCCGGTTCATCGAGTTCGGGAACAGGTTGGAGGGTACAACTCGCAATCAATAATGCGAGCAGCGTAAAAATGAATGATTTGAATTTCATACTGTGTTTGTTTAAGCTGTGGGTCGTTGGCTCCGTATTGGACCGATTAGAATTAGAGTAATGCCAACAACCTTGAGTTTATTTTTATTCTTAATTTTCTTGTATTAATCCCTTGCGCTATCAGCCTAGGACTTAGGACTAAGGGCTGACAGCCAATGGCCAAAAGCTAACAGCTAACCTCACCTACCAGGCATCTTCTCCATCTCCCACCGGAGGTAATTCAAAACTTCCCGATAGGATGTTTTGTGTCAGCTCGATATCGATGACTTCGATAACAGGCGCAGCATACTGTTCCACTGCCAAATAGTTGAGACCTTCTTGTTTCATAATGCGAATAGTTTAGAAATTTGTCTGATCGTGTATATGTTGTAGTATAATTACAAAAAAAGTATAAACAAAGATCCCTTCCTTGTTTAAATGTTTGAGTTTCAATGAACAAATGTAAATAAAAAAATAAATGAATACAATAATCAAAGAGTTTTATCATATTTTTTCTGATTTAAGTGTAAACCTATTTCAGGGGTCGATAAAACTTATTCAGGTATCTGAACTTAGGACTTGTAACTAAAAAATAGTTATCTTTGAAAATTAACCGGAAAATCAAGACAATTATGTATAAAGACGAAAAACTCTATGTAGCCCATTCGGCCAACGGGCCGATATATCTTCAGGGCAAGATGGCAAACAGGCACGGACTCATAGCCGGTGCTACAGGTACCGGGAAAACCGTTTCGCTACAGGTATTGGCGGAGACATTTTCCCAAGCCGGAGTTCCCTGTTTTATGGCAGACATGAAGGGTGACCTTTCAGGCATCAGCCAGGCGGGCAAAATAAATGGATTCATTGAAAAGCGTTGTGCTGAATTCGGTATTGAAAACCCCCCTTTTGAAGGCTCTCCAACACGTTTTTTCGATGTCTTTGGAGAGCAGGGATACTGTATGCGCACCACAGTGTCGGCAATGGGGCCTCAGCTTCTTGCGCGCTTGATGGAACTCAATGAGACTCAGGCCGGAGTGCTAAACATCGTTTTCCGCATAGCGGATGATAAAGAACTTCTGTTGATTGATCTTAAAGATATGCGCTTGATGCTCGATTTTGTGGGCAAAAACGCCTCGCAATTTACAACTGAGTATGGCAATATCTCTGCAGCAAGCATCGGAGCCATCCAGAGGGCAGTACTCGCCATCGAAAGCCAAGGAGGAGATAAATTTTTCGGTGAACCCGCTTTTGACGTGGACGACCTGATTGCAACGGAGAATGGTCGCGGAGTGATGAATGTCCTCGCCGCCGACAAGCTGATGCATAATCCCAAACTCTACTCCACATTTCTGTTTTGGTTGCTTACGGAGCTTTATGTACAGCTTCCCGAGGTCGGAGACCGGCCTCTTCCGAAGCTGATATTTTTCTTTGATGAGGCTCATATGCTATTTCAAGATACTTCCAAGGCTCTTGTAAGCAAGATTGAGCAGGTTATACGCCTTATTCGCTCAAAGGGTGTAGGCATCTATTTTATCACCCAATCTCCCTCAGATATTCCAGAAATTGTACTCGGACAGCTTGGTAACCGCATCCAGCACGCCTTGAGGGCCTATACCCCCAAAGACCAGAAGGTGGTCCGCGCAGCGGCACAGACCTTCCGTCCCAACCCTGAATTCAAGACTGAAGATGCCATCACGGAGCTTGCTACCGGAGAGGCGCTCGTATCCTTCCTAGATGAAAAAGGAGCTCCTTCAATAGTTGAAAGAGCCAGAATTCTATTTCCACTAAGCTCAATCGGCCCCATCACAGAAGGGCAGCGTCTCGATATAAACAATGCCGTGCCGGCTGAAATTAAAGCCTACGACAAATTTATTGATCGTGAAAGTGCCTATGAGGTGCTGACCGCTCATTACGAAAAGGCTGCTAAAGCCGCTGAAGAAGCTATGATACAGGCCGAAAAGGAGAAGGCAGAGGTAGCAAAACAGAAAGAGGAGAAGAAGAAATCCTCAGGCAAAAAGGGAGGCATCACAAGAACCATTTTCGGTACTATGATAGGTGCCGCCGCTACAAGTTTCTTACGTAGCATGGCTACTCAGGCCGGAAGACAAGTCTTCAACAAGAAGAGTTCATCCACAAAAAGTTCCACATCCAAAAAGAGCGGTGACACCGTACTTGGCAGAGCTGCCAAAACAGCCACCACGACAGCCACGAGAAAGGTAACCGAAGAGGTTCTCAAAAGCATCTTTAAGTGATTACGGAATTTTCAGAATTTCTGGAGAGTTTCTCAGTGCGTTACGAGCGCTGCGGGACTCTCTTTTCTTTTCCCGACAGGGATGTCACCGTCCGTCTGATACCGCTTGACGATAACGCTTGTGCGGCTGATGCTGTGAAGATCCAAGATGGTGGTGACAGAAGCATTTATCTTTATGAAGATCGCTGGAGGAGTGGCGGTGAGGTGCTTCGCAAACGAATTTTGGCTCATTTAGGTTGTTTCAGGTCCATTTTTGCGAGGAAATGTGTAGTAAAACCTCTGAAGGCACAACAAACGGCGGATTTCCTTGAAAAATATCACAGTTACGGTACTTCAAGATGCAGCTATCGTTACGGACTTTTTTATGAAGAAATGCTAGTGGCGGTGGCGACTTTTTCCGCAGGAAGGTCAATGAAACGTCTTGTAGGAGGGGAGGATCGTATCCTTATGAGTTACGAATGGGTCAGATATGCTTCATTGCCCGACTGTCGCATCAGCGGAGGTATGGGACGACTTCTAGAGGCATTTGTAAAGGATGTCGGCCCTGACGAGGTAATGTCATACACCGATTACGAATGGTCCTCAGGAGATGCTTATCTCCGTCTGGGTTTTGAAAAGGTGGGTGAGAAGGCTCCGATGAGTTTTTATGTAGACCGCGCCACTTTCAGAAGAATTTCCGAAAAAAAAGCCTCCGCAGACAAAAAATTCCGCGGAGAGACCTTTTCTAAGGAAAAATATGCGCTAATATCCAATCTGGGCAGCGCTAAATATCTCAAGCAATATGTATGACTGCAATCCCGCCGGATTGTTCGTCAAAAGTGACTTTTAATACGCCGCAGCCGGATCCGTCGCTTATGATAAGTTCGGAAAGAGGGTCTTCGATATGCTTCTGGATGGCCCTCTTGAGAGGTCTGGCACCAAGTTCGGGATCGTATCCCTCGTCTGCTACGAACGTACGGGCGGTTTGGGACACCTCAAGTTTATATCCCAGGTGGCCGACTCGATCGGCAAGATCTTTCAGTTCTATATCTATTATTCGGAAAATGTCCTCCCTTGAGAGGGAGTTGAAGTAAATCCTGTCGTCCAGACGATTGAGCAGTTCCGGAGGAAATTGTCGCTCCAAAGCTTTGTCGATGATGGATTTGCGTCGGATCTCCCTGTCAGTGGTACCGGTGGAAAATCCCACATCACCTCCGAAGTCCCGAAGTTTGCGACTTCCTATATTGGAGGTGAGGATCAGGATGGTATTGCGGAAGTCCACCGTACGGCCGCTGCTGTCGGTCAGACGTCCTTCGTCAAATACTTGAAGCAGGATGTTGGATATGTCAGGGTGGGCCTTTTCTACCTCATCCAGGAGCACAACGCTATATGGTTTGAGCCGCACCTGCTCAGTAAGCTGTCCCCCTTGGTCATAGCCGATATAGCCAGGAGGAGAGCCTATGAGGCGGCTGATCGAATGCTTTTCAATGTACTCGCTCATATCTATTCTGATGAGGGAGTCCTCTGAGTCGAACATATATTCGGCAATTTTCTTTGCGAGGAGAGTTTTACCCACTCCTGTAGGACCGAGAAAGATAAATGTTCCAATGGGTTTTCGAGAGTCTTTTAGACCGGCGCGGCCGCGTTTTATGGCATTTGTTACTGTTTTGACCGCTTCGTCCTGTCCGATTACACGGCTTGTGAGTACCTGCTCCATTGCGAGAAGTTTTTTGCTCTCGTCACTTGCTATCTTGTGTGCGGGGATGCCGGTCATGATAGATACTGCATGAGCGATCTGATCACCGGTGATGATCACTGGAGCTGAATTCTCGAAATTCTCTTCAGCAGATAACTTCTTTACGAGTTCTTTTTCGCGAAGGCGGAGCGAAGAGGCGAGTGGGAAGTCGCCGGCGAGTGCGGCCTGTCGTTTCTCTTTTCGGATCTGTTCAAGAAGTTGACGAGTATCGGGATCAGTGGCATTATCCGATAACCGTTCCGTTCCGGAGGTGTGTGCCCTTGATCCTGCTTCGTCCATCAGGTCGATGGCTTTATCCGGCAGGTGTCTCTCACAAATATATCTTTCAGATAGAGCAATGCACTGCTTCAATGCTTCAGTTGTATAGATTACGTTGTGGAAACGTTCATATTTCTCTTTTATACCCTTAAGTATCTCCAGCGTTTGTACTTCAGTAGAGGGCTTGACCACTATCTTCTGGAACACTCTATCCAGCGCTTTGTCATTTTCGATGCAATTTCGATAGCCATCGGTGGTTGTGGCCCCGATACACCGTATTGTGCCGTCTGCCAGTGCCGGTTTAAGCAGGGTGATTATGTCTGAAGAACCGCGCATTCCACCTGCCCCAACCAGAGAGTGGATGTCGTCGATAAAGAGTATGGCATTAGAAGAAGCTCCTAGCGCTGCAACGATCTGTCTGATGCTTTCTGCAAGCGATGAGGGGTGGGGATTGGCTGCAATCAGTGCGGGTGTATCAAGAGAGAGTATCCTCTTGCCCTCAAGTGTTGAGGCGAGTCCCTCCACAATTGCGGATTTACCTACTCCGGATTCACCTACCAGCAGGGGATTATTCTTTTTGCGACGGCTGAGTATCTGTTCGACGCGCAGTGTCTCTGATTCTCTTCCGATTAGGGGATCTCGGTTCTCATTTCCGGTACCGGATGTAAGATCGCGACAATATTTGACGAGCACGTATGTTGGTTTTTTGCCTTTACGGCCTGATTCGCGGGCAATTTGTCCCAATGCGGCAAGCAATGTTTCAGGCAGGATGCCAAGCTTTTCCATCAGGGGTATGAATCTGCCTTTGCGAAGTGTGAGTGCGGATTCCAGTATCTCCGCAGCTCCGGGCTGTACATTGGATATGGTGCAGTTGGCAAATGCCTCTTCGAAGATATCATTGACTTCCTGAGAAATGGTCACCGAACTGATATTCCCAAAGGGGATGGGTTCAGGATGGGAAATCATCTTTTCCAGCGCTGTTTTGACTACTGAAATGTCACTTCCAATGCGGTCTGAAATGGATTTGACAAGTCTCAGACTATCTCTTAGCATTGCCAGAAACAGATGGTCGGCATCAATAACGTTACTGCCTAGTCTCATTGCCTCTTCTCGGGCAGTTTCCAGCAGTGCCGAAAGTTCTCTGGAAAGTGTGTTTGTCATAATCCTGAGATGCTTGATTTGAAAGTGCCAAGATAGTGAAAAATTTTTGCCGAATCACTTTTTCTTTGTAGTTTTACGAGTTAATTTTTACATAAAGTAGAAAGGAAAAAGAATGGAAGAATTAGAAGAGAACGCAGGTAGGGTTATTCCTATCAATATTGAAACAGAGATGAAGAGCGCCTATATCGATTATTCGATGTCGGTGATTGTGTCGCGTGCGCTTCCGGATGTGAGAGACGGTCTAAAACCCGTGCATAGGAGGGTTCTGTACGGAATGTATGGTCTCGGTCTGACCAGCAATCAGTCTGTCAAGAAATCGGCCCGTATCGTGGGTGAGGTACTCGGTAAATATCACCCCCATGGTGACTCAAGCGTCTATGATGCTATGGCCAGACTCGCACAGCCATGGAATATGCGCTATATGCTTGTCCAAGGCCAGGGTAATTTCGGATCCGTTGACGGTGACCCGGTAGCGGCGATGCGTTATACTGAGGCAAAGCTCCAGAAACTGGCCGAAGAGATTATAGAAGATCTTGACAAGGATACGGTTGATTTTAAACCCAATTTTGACGAATCACTTCAGGAGCCTGTAGTGCTTCCGGCCAAAGCCCCGCTACTGCTGCTTAACGGAGCAAACGGTATTGCAGTGGGTATGGCCACAAACATGGCTCCTCACAACCTTACCGAGTGCTGCGATGCTATTTGCGCATATATAGACAATAATGATATTACGCTTGATGAGCTGATGCAGCATATCAAGGGTCCCGATTTTCCCACGGGAGGTATCATCCAGGGAACAAAAGGCATTAGAGATGCATTCGAAACAGGCCGTGGCCGCATCGTCATTCGCTCTAAGACCGACATCGAGATTTCAGATAGCGGACGTGAAACCATAGTGGTTAGCGAGATTCCCTATATGATAAACAAACGCGAGCTAATCGAGAAAATCGCCGAGCTGGTCGAGGACAAGAAACTCGATGGGATTGCCTATATCAATGATGAGAGTGATCGTAGCGGTATGCGCATAGTCATAAAGCTCAAGATGGGCGCAGTAGCCAATGTGGTGCTTAACAACTTATTCAGGTTTACACCACTTCAGTCCAGTTTCTCAGTCAACAACATTGCGCTCGTGGACGGTCGTCCCAGATTGCTCAATCTTAAAAATATCATCAAGAGTTTTGTGCGTCACCGCCACGATGTGGTTATTCGCAGGACCACTTTCGAACTGGATAAAGCCCTCAAGAGGGCTCACATTCTCGAAGGACTGTTAAAGGCACTGGACATAATCGACGAGATTATCGCTCTCATCAGGGCCTCCAAGAGTGTTCAGGAGGCAAGAGAAGGTCTTGTAGGGCAATTCGGATTCTCACCTGAGCAGGCTGAGGCCATAGTGGAGATGAGACTCCGCCAACTGACAGGACTCGAGAGGAGCAAGCTTCAGGAAGAGTACGGTGAACTCCAGGCACTTATCAGTCGCCTTAAGGCTATCCTATCTGATGTTGCCCTCCAGATGGATATCATTAAGCAGGAGCTGATAACTCTTAAAGAGAAATATGGCGATAGTCGCCGCACCGAAATCGAGCTATCTGCCGAAGATTTCAACCCCGAGGATTTCTATCCCAATGAGGATGTAGTCATCACGATTTCCCATATGGGATACATCAAGAGGACTCCTCTCACCGAGTATCGACTGCAGAACCGCGGCGGAGTAGGCGCAAAGGGCAGCACAACTCGCGAGGAGGACTTCATAGAGCACATCTATGTAGCCAATATGCACAGTACTATGATGTTTTTCACCAAGAACGGCAAGTGTTACTGGCTAAAGGTGTACGACGTACCCGAAGGTTCAAAGGCTTCCAAGGGTCGCGCTATCCAGAATGTCATCAATATTGAGCCGGATGATGCGGTACAGGCCTATATGAATGTGGAAAATCTTGATGATTCCGACTATATCAATAATCACTATGTGGTTCTTGCCACACGCAAGGGTACCATCAAAAAGACCTCCCTCGAGGCTTATTCACGCCCCAGAGCAAACGGTATCATCGCAATAAATGTCCGTGAGGATGATTCGCTTATTGAGGCTCTGCTGACAGATGGAAAAAAAGACATTCTGCTGGCAGGCCGCAAGGGTCGCTGCTGTCGTTTCCACGAATCAACCGTACGCGCAATGGGCCGTACGGCTGCAGGAGTGCGCGGAATCAGGATAGACGATGATGACGAGGTGGTTGGTATGATTTGTGTAGAAGCTAGCGTTGTAGACGGTAGCATTGAAACTGAAACTGAGTCTAAGGAACTCATTCTTGTGATAAGTGAAAATGGTTTCGGCAAGTGTTCGTCCCCGGAAGAATATCGTACTACCAACCGCGGAGGTAAGGGTGTCAAGACCATCAACATTACCGAAAAGACAGGTTCTTTGATAGCAATAAAATCAGTCACACGGGAGGACGATCTGATGATCATCAACAAGTCCGGCATTACCATCAGAGTATCGGTTGCCGACATCAGGGTTGCAGGCAGGGCCACGCAGGGTGTCAAGGTCATAAGTCTCAGGGAAGGTGACAGCATCGCCGCTGTCTGCTCTGTGGAACGAAGAGAAGATGAAATGGAAGAAGAGTCTGCAGCAGTAGAGGAGAATGAAGAGTTAAAAGTACTGAGTTCCGAGTGATGAGTTACTGATTTTGAATGAGTGTTAATATGTGTTAAAAAACAAAGAATACAGGTTAAAAATAATTAGCAAAACGGCCAACGGCCAACATCAATGAACAATTAACAACAATAAATACTATTTTAATTTTAATGACTATGAAGAAAGTTTTATTAGCAATGGCACTTGTCTTTTCTGTTACCTTTGCAAGTGCGCAATCTAAAGCGGTATCAGATGCCCGAAAAGCTATAGATAAGGCAGTGGCAGCAAGTCTGAATCCTAAAAAGGCAACTAAGCCCGCTACCTGGATTTCTCTTGCCAAAGCATACATCTCAGCATACGAGCTCCCTAGCAAAGGTATCGAGCCGGGCTTTGACCAGATGTTGCTCAAGACCATCCTCAAGGACCAGCAGGTACTGTCTTCCACTCAGAAAACCCTTCCTCAGGGTACTTTCACTGTTGACACCTACGTTGACAAGGAACTTTATTACAATGATTTCGGGCAGCTCGTGTTCTTGATTGTTACCAAGCCCATAGAAGAAAATCTCCTTGGTAAAGCCCAGAATGCACTTTTCAAGGCTGCAGAAGTTGATCCTAAAGGTTCCAAGCTTAAAGATATCCAAGCTTTATTTGAGCAGATTCACAACTTCAACTACGAAGATGCTGCATCATACTACAACCTCGGTGATTATGATAAGGCTACGGCTATATTCGAAGAGTGTCTCGGCAATTACGACAACAAGGTGATGCGTAAAGTTGATACGATGGTGCTCTACAACACCGCCCTTCTTTCAAGCATGAGCGGGGACAACGCAAAAGCCGAGAGATACTACAAACAGTGCCTCGACTATGGTTACTACTCTGATGGCAACGTGTTCTCAAACCTTGCGGAGATCTATAGACTCAATGCAGACACCCTTAGCCAGAAAAAGACACTTGAGGCAGGATTTGAGCAGTTCCCCAACAACCAGGGTATTCTTGTAGGTCTGATCAACCTCTACACTACAACCAAAGAGGATCCACAGAAGCTATTCGACATAATACACTCGGCACAGGAAAATGAGCCCAACAACGGTTCCCTCTATTATGCTGAAGGTAATGTTTACAAAGAGTTGGGTAATATCGAAAAAGCAGTAGAGCTCTATAATAAGTCAACCGAAATTCAGCCCGATTACGTGTATGGTGTTTTGAGTGTGGGTGTTCTATACTACGAACAGGCTATGGATATTGCTGAAAAGGCTGACTCCGAGTTTGATCAGGTCAAATACGATGCTCTCGTTGAAGAGTTTAACCAGAACCTTGAAAATGCAATACCTCCATTTGAGAAAGCATTCTCAATATCCGACAATTTGGAAATTAAGAGGAATGCAGCAGAATTCCTTAAGTTCATCTATTTCCGTTTCCGTGACAAATCACCAGAGTATATGGCTGCTTACGAGAAATACAATGCATTTCTTGCAGAATAAAGTCTGATGACATATATCAAAATCGGGACGACCATGTGTCGTCCCGATTTTTTTGTACATTTGTACTTTGCACCAATTATTATTCAAGACTGATGAAAAAACTACTACTATTTGTTCTCGCTTTGACCTTTGCCGGATCTGCTTTTGCGGATAACGGGATGTGGCTTCCTTCAGAGATTGCCAAAAGAATCGGAGATATGCAGGCCAAAGGTCTCAGGCTTACTGCTGAAGATATTTATAGTATCAATGAGGCCTCACTTAAGGATGCTTCGGTCCATTTCAACGGGGGATGCTCTGCTGAGTTGATTTCGGACAACGGGCTTTTGATTACCAACCACCATTGCGGTTACGATTGGATACAAGAACACAGTTCCGTGGAACACGATTACCTAAAGGATGGGTTCTGGGCTATGAATATTGAGGATGAACTACCCAATAAAAATATATTCGTTAGATTTCTTGTCAGAATGGCCGATGTTACCGAGAAGGTGCTCAAAGGTTATGATCCTTCAATGACCGAGATTCAGCGCGATTCACTCATAAAGGCCAACAGCGCACCTCTGATTGAAGCTGCCTCCAAGGAGGGCGCCGGATATAGTGCATCCGTACTACCTCTTTATTATGGCAACCAATATTTCATTTGGGTCTACCAGACCTTTACAGACGTACGTCTTGTGGGCGCACCGCCCTCATCAATAGGTAAATTTGGCGGTGATACCGACAACTGGATGTGGCCACGTCATACCGGAGACTTCTCTCTATTCAGAATCTATGCTGACAAGGACAATAATCCCGCACCATACTCCGAAGAGAATGTCCCATACAAGCCCAAAAAATATTTCAAGCTCTCCATCAAAGAGCGCAAAGAGGGTGATTTTACCTTTGTCTACGGCTATCCCGGCAGAACGCAGGAGTATATACACTCTGAGGCAGTGAGATACATCTCAGATCTTTCAAACCCCCACAAACGCAATCTCCGCACACGGCGTCTCAACGTGCAGGAGAAATATATGTCTCAGAGCCAGAAAGTTAGAATCCAGTACTCTTCAAAGAATTCGAGTGTTTCCAATGCATGGAAAAAATGGCTCGGCGAGATGAACGGAATTATCAAACTCAAAACTTATGAGAAAAAGAAGGCTTACGAGCAGGAATTTCATAAGTGGGCGGCAGACAAACCTGATTATAGAGATTTGATCCCGATGCTCGATAAACTCTATGCAGAGTTGGAGGACTACGCATTTGCCAACGATTATTACAATGAGAGCATCCGTGCAAATGAGATTACCCGTTTTGCGGAAAATATTACCACAGCTTTCAATCGCAATCGCGACAAGGCCTATTTTGACCAGATGATTGAGTCCTATTTCAAGGATTATTTCCTCCCTATCGACAAGGAAAGTTTCCGCCTTCTTCTGGCAGAGTATGACAAGAATGTGCCTCAGCATCTCCGTCCGGCCTATTTTGCGGAACAAATGACCGCTTTCGGCAGCACCGATGCCTGGGTAGAACACATTTTCAATACTTCCGCCCTTACAACCGAAGGGGGGACACGCACCCTTATAGAAAAAGCTCTTTCTGCAGAGAATTTCCAAGATATACTCTCAGATGATCCCGCTGTTGCATTCTCAAATGAATTCAGAGAGCACTATCAAAATGAGATTAGCAAACCATATACTGAGATAAACAGACAGATCACTCTGCTTTATCGCACATACATGAAGGGTCAGATGGAATTCAGTCCCGAAAAGCCATTCTTTCCCGATGCCAACTCCACTCTAAGAGTCTCTTACGGTCATATCAAGGGTTATTCTCCTGCGGACGGTATTTTCTTCAAGCCTGTTTCTACCATCGAGGGTATTATGGAGAAGGACAATCCCGATATTTTCGACTACAATATACCCCAGGAACTTAGGGATATCTACGCGCGTAAAGATTATGGCAAATGGGGAGTGGACGGTACAATGCCGGTCTGCTTTATCGCAACAAATCACACTTCAGGCGGTAATTCAGGCAGCCCTGTCATTGATGCCGACGGTAATCTGATCGGTATCAACTTCGATAGGGTATGGGAAGGTACGATGAGTGATATTGACTTCGACCCCGATGTGTGTCGCAATATTTCCATAGATATCAGATATGCGCTCTTCATCATTGACAAGCTTGCAGGCGCACAACGCATCCTCGATGAAATAGAGATTGTGGAGTAGAGGGAGGTTATGAGTATGTAGTATGTAGTATGTAGTATGTAGTATGTAGTATGTAGTATGTAGTATGTAGTGCTGCGAATTGTGTGGTTTTCTGCGGAATTCGCACCCCGTACCCCGTAAATTCGACTGCACCACACAAAACCGTCAGAAACTCTGATACAATTGGAGAGCAACGACCCCGCAGCGCTTCTGCGCTGCTTTGGTTCCCCAAGGGAACCATTAAAAGGAGGGGTAGATAAGGAGCGCAGCGACTTCACCACAAAAAAACCGTCAGAAACATGTGACGCAATTGGAGAGCAACGACCCCGCAGCGCTTCTGCGCTGCTTTGGTTCCCCAAGGGAACCATTAAAAGGAGGGGTAGACAAGGAGCGCAGCGACTTCACCACAAAAAAACCGTCAGAAACATGTGACGCAATTGGAGAGCAACGACCCCGCAGCGCTTCTGCGCTGCTTTGGTTCCCCAAGGGAACCATTAAAAGGAGGGGTAGACAAGGAGCGCAGCGACTGCACCACAAAAAAACCGTCAGAAACTCTGACGGTTTTTTGTGGTGCCACCGAGATTCGAACTAGGGACACACGGATTTTCAGTCCGTTGCTCTACCAACTGAGCTATGGCACCTTGTATCGGTCATTTTTGACCAACGGGATTGCAAAGGTAGGTTTTTATTCCATATCTGCAAAAAAAAGTGTTATTTTAGCACTCCGTATATGGAAAAGAAGAGATCATATGTAAAGGTGCTGTTGCCTCTGAAAATGAGCAAGGAATTCTCCTATTCCGTGCCCGAGGAGTTTGAGAGAGAGATTTCTGTTGGCAGTTGGGTGCAGGTAAAACTTGTGGGAAAGAGTCGGTATGCAATAGTAACCGGAATATCACATCAGCCACCTGCAGATGTGGATACTTCTAAAATCAGAGCGGTGGAATCTCTCCTTGATATGCCCTCTGTGACTTCAGCCCAATTGGATTTTTATCGTGCCTTAGCCGATTATTATATGTGCAGTGTGGGTGAGGTCTTCAAGGCAGCTTATTCCACTGCTTTCCGTAAGCAGATAAAGGTGCGTTCCAGGAAGTCGGATAAAGAGTTTCGGAACCCCGATTTTAGCGCAATTCCTTCGCTTTCCCCTGCGCAGCAGGAGGCGTATGACGCCATCAGAGTCCATTTTTCCGAGGGTCGCAGAGTACTTCTGTGCGGTGTAACGGGATCCGGTAAGACTGAGATCTATTTTCATCTGATGAGGGATGCACTTGAGAGCGGCGGATCGGTATTGTTTCTCGTCCCCGAAATAGCTATCTCCAGACAACTCACTTCCAGGCTTGAAAAGGTCTTCGGCAGTGCTCTGCTACCCTATCACTCAAAGCAGACTGCAGCTGTGAAAAAACGAATATACCTCCGTCTTGCAGCCGCTGAACGGCCCTATGTCATATTAGGTACAAGGTCGGCACTGTTGCTGCCCCTGCCCCATCTTTCGCTGATAGTGGTGGACGAGGAGCACGACTCTTCTTACAAGCAGTCTGATCCGGCGCCGAGATACAACGGACGCGATGGTGCGCTTATGCTCTCTTCGCATATGGGAGCCAATCTGGTGATGGGTAGCGCCACTCCTTCATTCGAGTCGCTCTACAATGTCTCTATCGGTAAGCTTGGCCGGGTAGATCTGCTGGAGAAATATCATAAGGCGGCGGATGCGCAGGTGGAAATTGTGGACATGACGGTTGCTCGGCGCTTGCGTAATGTCAACGGACCTTTCTCCATCCGTTTGCTCAATGAGATAAGCGGGGTGATCAATGGTGGTGGGCAGGTGATGGTATTCCGCTCGAGGAGGGCTTATGCTCCCTATGCTCAATGTACTGAGTGTGGCGCAGTGGTTAAATGTCCTTCGTGTGATGTTGCTTTAAGCTATCACAAGTTTGACAATAAGCTCAAGTGCCACTATTGCTCATATCAGATACCTTTTGAACTAAAGTGTCCCCAGTGTGCTTCACCTTCGATTGTTGACCGTGGGGCGGGAACGGAGAAGATTGAAGAGCTGTTGCGTGAATACTTTCCGGATTATGTCACAGAACGGTTTGACCCCGATACTATCTCCGGTAAAGGCGAAGAACAGCGTATTCTCAGAAACTTTGCTGAGGGAAAGATCGATATACTGGTAGGAACTCAGATGATTACCAAGGGATTCGACTTTGATCGCCTCTCCCTGGTTGCGGTTATCGGTTGCGATTCTCTATTTTCCGTACAGGATTTTCGGGCGGACGAACGTGCACTCCAACTTCTGTGGCAGTTGCGTGGCAGGGCAGGCCGCAGAAAGGATGGAGCCAGAATGATCATACAGACTGATCAGAAGGATCATCCGGTTTTGAAAGCCCTTACCGATGAAGGCAATTCATATGATCTCTCCGCAGCTTTTGAGGAACGTAAAATATTTGGTTATCCTCCCTTCATACGCTTGGTGGTTATTTCTTTGAAGGATAAAAATGAAAAAAGGATGTGGAGTTGCGCATATGATCTGTCCGATGCAATCAGAGGTGTTGGCATTAGAGATTTCAACGGTCCGATAGTGCCCCCGATAGCAAAAACGGGTGATCATTATCAGGTTCAATTCCGTTTGCGGCTTAAACGCAATAACTCTCTTTCTCGTATAAAAAAAGCCCTGTTTATGGAAACAGAGCTTTTGAATCGTAAGTACAACGGGATGACGACCATCAATATCGACGTGGATCCCTATTAACGCTGTCTTTCTATTGTTTGCCCGTAAACCGCTCTCTAACCCTCTCTTTTAGGGCATCAATTTGGCGTGTTACATCTTCGGGATTATCGGTTGTGAGAAAAGAAGGATTGCCCACTAGAAGAGTTTCAATAAGCAGTGAGTCGTTGACTGTCCAAACGTTGGATGTCATATTATAATTGCGTGCCTCATCCACCCAAAAAGGGTTCATAAGGACTTCATTGTAATGGTAGTCGAAACCGTTAATTCCCATTTCCAGCAGTTCTATCGGCATATAGTAGCCTCCCAGATAGGCAACAGAGGCCCTTGGCATCAGTGCCGCGAATCTTTTGCAGGCTTCCAGACTGAATGATATATAATCCACTCTCTGTTCAAGTCCCATTTTCTTGACCATTTCAACACATTTCTCCACGGCATATTGCTCAAGTGCAGGATTCTCTTTGACCGGTTTTAGTTCGAGTACAAGTTGGAGTCCTTTGAGTTTTTTCCCGGCAGCGAGATATTCCTCAAGTGTCGGAAGTTTTTCGCCATTTGAAAGGAGAGAGTCCTTAATTACCTCATAGAGTGTAAGGTTGATTACATGTCCCTTGAATTCATTATCATGGTTGACAATCAGTACACTGTCTGCAGTAATCTGAACATCGAATTCAGAACCGTAGACTCCCGCCTGATGTGCATTGCGGAGGGAGGAAATTGAATTCTGCGCACTTCCTTCACATTTCCAGTAGCCTCTGTGTGCGATCACCTGTGTGCCGACCATTTGATTCACCATTTTGTCAATTTTATGATCTTTGCACCCTGAAACGAGAAAAAGCAGCACACAAGCCGCCAGCATCCATGTTTTTTTCATAAAAAATTATATTAGTGCTATTATTCAGGGGCAAATTTATCAAAAAAACAGCTTTATATGAAAATAGTTTGTGATTTTTAATTATTATAATTAACTTCACCGCCCAAAACCCAACTGATATGATAGAAAACGCCGTAGATATAAAAAAAATACTAAGGAGATATGGGCTCAAGTCCACTCCGCAACGCGTTGCCGTGTATTCTGCCATGAGAGAGTTAGGACATGCATCCGCAGATATGGTCTTCCAGCATGCAAGCGCCGGGCTTGAGACACTGACGGTGGCCACGGTTTACAATGTTCTGGAATCATTCGTGCAGGTAGGATTGCTCCAGCGTCGCATGAGTTCCAACAACAAGATGTATATGGATGTAAACACTTACAACCATTGCCATCTTTATTGTGAGGAGACTCATAGTTACAGGGATTATGATGACCCGGAGCTTATGCTTCTAATCCACGATCATTTTCGAAACAAAAGAATAAGAGGATTCGACCTTCATCGCATAGATGTACAGCTTGTGGGGCGAAACCGCAGTTCAAGCAGGTCAAAATGACATTTTTGTTAAACAATACAATCAATAATATCAACTTTTTTAAAACAAAACGAAATGAAATCATTAAAAGGAACAAAGACAGAAAAGAACCTGCTCCAATCATTTGCGGGTGAATCACAGGCACGCAATAGGTACGTTTTCTTTGCCAGTAAGGCTAAGAAAGAGGGCTATGAGCAGATTGCAGCCATTTTCGCCGAGACCGCAGAACAGGAAAAGGAGCACGCAGAGACCTTTTTTAAATATCTTGAAGGGGGTATGGTGGAAGTAAAAGCTTCATTCCCAGCCGGTGTCATATCCACTACTGCAGATAACCTGAAGGCGGCAGCAGAGGGTGAGAATGAGGAGTGGAGTATGCTTTATCCCGAGTTTGCAAAGGTTGCTGAGGCTGAAGGTTTCCCCGAAATTGCCGCAACATTCAGGAATATCGCAATTGCTGAAAAGGCGCACGAGGAACGCTACCTGAAACTATTAGCCAATGTAGTTGCAGGCAAGGTGTTTGAGAAGGATGGCGAGATTGAGTGGCAGTGCCGTAATTGTGGATTTGTGTACAAGGGAAAGAAGGCTCCCGCTGAGTGCCCTGCTTGTAAACATGCTCAGGCCTATTTCGAAGTAAAGAGGACCAATTACTAATTTTTTTCTACCTTTGCGGTCATGAAAAGAAAGGCCGCTGATACAGAAGGTTATGCCCTTATTACCGGCACATGGTCAGGTATGGGAAGAGAATATGCCCGACAGCTTTACGCTCTCGGGCATAATTTGATTGTAATTGACATAAACCGGCAATTTGCCGATGAGGTGCGTACCGAGTTGGAGTCTCTTGATGTGATTCCTTCCGGTCGACGTCCCGATGTGATTGCAATAGGAGTGGATCTGGCCTGTATTGGCGCTGTCACCTTAATTGCGGAAAAAGTTGGAGAGCGTAGGGTGGATATTTTGATCAATAATGCCGGTGTTTTGCCTTATGGGGACTTTCTTGACTATTCGCAGGATGAGATTTCCAGAGCAATGGTACTCCACAATCTTACGTTAGTGCAACTATGTCACCTATTTGCTCCCGGGATGAAGGAGCGGGGATACGGCTACGTGCTCAATGTCTCTTCCCTTTGTAGCTGGATGCCTTACCCCGTGCTCTCCGTGTATTCTGCTACCAAGCGTTTTATCAAATCCTTTTCGCGTTCCCTGAGAATAGAATTGATGGGGAGCGGAGTTTCGGTGACTACTGCCTATTTCGGTGCTGTTTCAACCAATCTTTTTCCCTTACGGGAGGATCTGCGCAAGCTTGCATTCCGTCTCGGCATTATGATATCCGCAGAAGAAGCTGCCAGGAAGGCCCTCAAGGCTACCTTTCGTGGAAGAGCCAATGTAATGCCCGGTCTTATTAACTGGATAGCGCTGGCAATACTACCTATTGTTCCAAAACGCCTGCTATATTTCCTTTACAAGAAATATGGCGGCAAGATCAAATTCAAAAATGAAACCTGAAACCAAGCAGAGGATAATCTCTTGTGTTAAAGAGGTGCTTCCCACAACTACCAAGACCTGTATCTGGATTTTGAAGATTACGGTCGGCATCTCCTTTGCTATGATGCTGCTCAAGTACTTTAATATCCTGCCCTATATTTCCGATGCCGTAAGTCCCATTTTCCGCCATTTCGGCCTGCCCGGATCGGCGGCACTTGCCTATCTGTCGGGATACCTTATCAATGTCTATTCTGCGATGGCGGTGATGAGTACCCTTGCACTGGATGCGCGCGAGCTGACTATCCTCTGTACTATGGTGCTTTGTTCGCACTCCATGATATTGGAGACGGCGGTACTTAAAAAGACCGGTGTTTCGGGGACGAGGATGGTGATTATCAGGACTCTGAGCGCACTCTTTCTCGGTTGGTTCCTCAACCTCATACTGCCTGCGGGTAGTGGGGAGGTGGTCACAGCCGCCGTTGCACAGGAGCAGCTTAGCTTCTGGCTAACTCTGCGCGAATGGCTTTGGGCTACATTCAAACTTGTGCTATTGATAACCGTTATCATCTATGCCCTCAACATTGTCCAGCGACTCCTTTCCGAATTCGGTGTGATGAAGATGATTTCGAAATTGCTGAAGCCGCTGATGATTTTTTTCGGATTGCCACCTAGAACGGCTTTCCTTTGGATAGTTGCAAATATCATCGGCCTGGCTTATGGTGCTGCGGCCATGTTGGATGAAATTGCACGTGGCAAGCTGGAACGCCGTGACGTAATGCTTATTAACACTCATATTTGTATTGCGCACAGCAATCTTGAGGATTTGATATTACTTACTGCAGTGGGAGCAATAGGATGGATAATGTTGCTGATAAGATGGGCTATGTCAATGGTATTGGTATGGGAATTGAGGTTGGAATTTTACATCAAAGATGCGATTGCCAAAAGAAAAAATCGTAACTTTGCAGTTTAAACCGTTTAGGACAATGTTTTTATGAATAACGAAAGAATAAAATGTCTTATTATAGGTAGTGGGCCCGCAGGGTTTACTGCTGCAATTTATGCATCCAGAGCAGCTTTGCAGCCCGTAGTATATGAGGGGATGCAGCCCGGTGGACAACTTACCACTACTACTGAAGTTGAAAATTTTCCCGGTTATCCACAAGGCGTTTCTGGTAACCAGATGATGGCTGATCTGCGTGCTCAGGCCGAGCGTTTGGGTACTGATATTAGATATGGTATGGTAACAGAGGCTGATTTGTCTGAAAGGCCTTTTAAGGTCACCATAGATGATGAAAAGGTTTTAGAGGCAGAGACTTTGATTATAGCCACAGGTGCTACTGCGAGATATCTCGGTTTGCCTTCGGAGAGTAAGTACAGAGGAATGGGAGTTTCTGCCTGTGCAACTTGTGACGGATTCTTCTATCGTGGTAAGACAGTTGCAGTGGTAGGAGGCGGAGACACAGCTTGTGAAGAGGCTCTCTACCTGGCTTCCCTTTGCAAAAAGGTCTACATGGTTGTGAGAAGAGATGTTTTCAGAGCCTCAAAAGCCATGCAGGAAAGGATCGCTACCACTGAGAACATAGAAGTTCTCTGGAACAGCAATACGCAGGAGGTGCTGGGAGATGATATGGGGGTAAACGGAATGCGCCTTATTCGAAAAGACGGAGTAGTGTATGAAAAGGCGATCGACGGTTTTTTCCTTGCTATAGGCCATCATCCCAATTCGGATATATTTAAAGAGCGGATTAACACCGATGAGAATGGTTATATAGTCACAGACGGACGTTCATCCAAAACCAATGTCCCCGGCGTTTTTGCTGCCGGAGATGTGCAGGATCCTAATTACCGTCAGGCTATCACTGCGGCAGCAAGTGGCTGTAAGGCGGCCCTTGATGCTGAAAAGTTTCTTTTGGAAAACAAATAACAACATGATAAAAAAGTACAGACCTATTCTGGCTCTCATTTCTTTTTCCATTATCGGCCTTACTGCTTGCAAGTCGCAGTACGACGCCGTTCTTCACGGAAATGATATCCCCGCAAAATATGCGCTGGCATTCGAAATGTTTGAAGCCAAGAAATATCTAAAGGCAGCTGAACTCTTCGAAGCGCTGACCATTGCCACAAATGGCACCCCTCAGGATGACACTGTACAATATTACTGGGGCCTGAGCAACTACTACTACGGTGATTTTACAACTGCCGAGAGTAATTTCAGCCAGTTTATAAGCGTTTATCCTCTCAGTCCCTTCACTGAGAAGGCCAAGTTTTATCGACTGGATTGTCTGTACAAAGGCACTTACCGCTATGAACTTGACCAGCGCCCGACCTACAAGGCTCTCGGTGCCATCCATGAATTCGTGGTTGAGAATCCCAAGTCTGAGTATGTTGCCAGATGTCACGAGATGGCGGATGAGCTCAATGGCCGTCTGGAGCTCAAGTCATACAAATCTGCCTATCTTTATTACCATATGGAGGACTATCTGGCAGCCCATCATGCGTTGAAAAATGTTCTCAAGGAGAATGCTGACAACCGTTATCGCGAAGCAGTGCTCTACTATACCGCAATGTCGGCATACAAGTATGCCTCTATGAGTATCCCAGACAAACAGCGTGAGCGTTACCTTACATTTGTAGATGACTATTTCAATGTTATCAGCGAATATCCCGAGTCGCAATACCGCAAGGAACTCGATGGACTTTATGCCAAAGTACAAACAATTCTCAAGAAGAATTCCCCCGAAGAAAATAATTAAAACAATAAATATATAATGAGCAACACTAAACCTATAAGCAACAACACGGAAACACGAAATCTTTCCGAGCTCGCAGAGCCTACAGGCAACATCTACGAAACCGTGAAGATTGTTTCCATCAGGTCCAACCAAATTGCTGCTTCAGTCAAAAAGGAACTCAGCGAAAAGCTCGCACAGTTCAAGAGTGATGCAGACGCCCTTGAAGAGACCTTCGAAAACAAAGAGCAGGCGGAAATCTCCAAGTATTACGAAGCTCAGCCCAAGCCCACTCTCGTTGCTATAAACGAGTTTGAGGAAAACCAGATCTATTACCGTAAGGCGGAGGAATAACACTGCCGCCCACGCATAGAGTATCCGTATGCTCAGTAGATTGACAATACAGAACTATGCCCTGATCGATTGTTTGGATATCATTTTCCCGGACAATCTTATCATCATTACAGGTGAGACGGGCGCAGGAAAGTCAATCCTACTAGGTGCTTTGTCTCTGGTGCTGGGAGGCCGCTCGGATATCTCCACGCTTAAAGACCGTACACGCAATTGCGTGGTAGAAGCAATTTTTACCCTTGAAGAGGGTCAAGAATGCATCCTGAGAAGGGTAATATCTCCGGGAGGTCGTTCGCGCATATTCATCGACGATGAGCCGGCCACTCTGGAGCAGATTAAAAATCTTTCGGAATCTCTTGTAGATATCCACTCGCAGCATCAGCATCTGCTGCTCTCACGGACCGGATTTCAAACTTCTATATTGGACCACTTTGCCGGGTTGACTCTCCAAGTCAGCGAATACGAGGCAGAGCACGCGCAGTACTTGAATGTTTGTCGCGAAATATCGGATCTTGAACAGAAAATAGCTGAGGCAGCCCGCACAAGCGACTATCTGGAGTACCAATTTGCGCAGTTGGAGGGGGCTGCTCTTGTAGAAGGCGAGCTGGAAGAACTCGAGGCAGAGCAAGCACAGTTGGCCAACAGTGAAGAAATATTGCAGAGCATTTCCCGTATTGAATCGCTCTTCGAAGGAGAAGCGGGAAGTATATCCTCTCGTCTAAAGGAGATAGAGTCACTATTGTCCAGGCTTTCTTCCTTTATTCCTGAGTTCGGACCGCTTGTCGAGCGTATCTCCTCATCCAGGATTGAGCTTAAGGACATAGAAAGCGAGATTATGAGCAAGGGAGGCTCCGTTGTCTCTTCTCCTCAGCGCTTACAGATTGTAGATGAACGCCTTTCGCTCCTTTATGACCTTATGCGCAAGCATGCCGTGGGTGGCATCGGTGAGTTGATATCCCTAAGAGAGTCGCTCGGGGCGCAATTGGGTAAATCACTTGACCTTTCGATAGAGAAAGAGGCGGCTGAAAAGCGTAGAGATGCACTCAAAAGCAGTTGTGATGCTCGTGCAGAGGCCATTTTCAATCAGCGTTCCCAGTCAGCTCCTTTACTTTCAAAGGAGATAGAGGACGCAGTCAGGGCTTTGGAGATGCCGTTCGCACTTTTCTCAGTACAAGTGGAGCGCGATGGAGCAGTTTTTCTCTTTTCAGCCAATGGAGGTGAGCCCAAGGAGCTTTCCAAGTGTGCTTCAGGTGGTGAACTGTCGAGGATAATGCTTGTCATTAAGGGATTGATGGCGCAATATATAGGGATGCCGACAATGATTTTTGATGAAATAGATGCCGGAGTTTCCGGTAGCGTTGCCGACAAGATGGGGCGCAAGATAGTGGATATGGGACGAAAAATGCAGATATTTGCCATCACGCATTTACCGCAGGTGGCCAGCAAAGGTTCTGCTCACTACCTGGTCTATAAGACTTTTGATGAGGGGGACGAACCGAGCACCCAAATAAAATTTATTGAGGGAGAGGAACGTGTCAGAGAAATCGCACGCATGTTGAGCGGTTCAAAACTCACCGATGAGGCATTTGCAAATGCGCGCGTCCTACTGCAATCCGAATAAAAAAATAATATATAAAAATGTAATACCATGAGACTTATTATCCAAGAATCTTACGGAAAGATGTCACAATGGGCTGCCGCCTACATTACAAAGAAAATCAATGACTTTGCACCTACAGCGGAGCGCCCTTTCGTGCTCGGCCTCCCTACCGGATCAACTCCCCTGGGCACTTATAAGGAACTGATCCATCTTTATAATACAGGTAAGGTGTCATTCAAAAATGTTGTCACCTTCAACATGGACGAATATATCGGCATCCCTGCAGACCATTCCGAGAGCTACAGAACATTTATGTGGACTAATTTCTTCTCTCACATAGATATTCCCAAACAGAATGTCAACATTCTAAACGGAAACGCAGAAGATCTACATAAGGAGTGTGAAGAATATGAGCAGAAAATTGTCTCTTACGGGGGTATAAAACTCTTTATGGGCGGTATAGGCGCTGACGGTCACATCGCTTTCAACGAGCCGGGTTCATCACTTACCTCACGCACCCGTGTCAAGTCACTTACCACCGACACCATCATAGCCAACTCCCGCTTTTTTGATCACGATATAAACAAAGTGCCCAAAACAGCCCTAACAGTAGGCGTAGGCACAATTATGGACTCCGAAGAGGTGCTAATCCTCGTGAACGGACACAATAAGGCAAGGGCTCTATATCACGCCGTTGAGGGTTCTGTCAACCATATCTGGACCATTTCCATACTCCAGATGCATCGCAAGGGGATCATTGTATGCGACGATGCCGCAACGGTGGAGCTCAAGGTGGGAACTGTAAACTATTTCAAGGATATCGAGAAATACAACCTCGATCCCGCTTCACTTCTTTAATAATAAAGAACTTATGCTGGACAGAGTACGTGCATATCTTTCTGCCGAAAGAGCGGATGCTATCATCGTTCCCTCCAACGATCCCCATTTTGGGGAGTATGTGCAGCAACATTTCTGCATACGTGCTATTTTGAGCGGATTTGACGGTTCTGCCGGTACTCTTGTCATAACACTTTCGGAGGCGGCTCTCTGGACCGATTCACGATATTTTATCCAGGCTGAGGCCCAGCTTCAAGGCACAGGCATCGAACTTATGAAGATGGGGGTTGAGGGTGTGCCGACTATAATGTCATGGCTGAATGCACGCACAGATGACTGTGGTACGATACTGATTGACGGAGCGCTCTTTTCTGCTGCTGAGTATGCATCTTACCGCAAGAACCTGAAAGCACGGGTAGTGGGGATTGCAGATCCTTTTGATAACATTCTTCCCGGACGCGCTCCTCTGCGTTTCGGACCGGTAATTCTACAGAAAGAGTCACATTCAGGACTTTCCGTGGCAGCCAAACTTGAAATGGTCTTTTCCGGAGATCCGGCTAATATGCGAGTTTGCCGTATACTGACGCGATGTGACGATATAATGTGGCTCTGCAATATTCGTGGAAGCGACATTGACTACAATCCGGTTGCACTCTCTTATGCTTTGGTGTTTAGTGATAAGATTTTGCTCTTTGCCTGTAAAGAGGCATTTGAAGAGGAAGCTCTCGTTTATCTTGCATCACAACAGGTAGAAATTCTCCCTTATGCCTCATTCTACGAAGTGTGCCAAGAGTTGGCCTCAGATGAGTCAATTCATTTTTTATCTCCGGCAACATCTACTTCCATGCGTTTGGAATCCATTTTTGCCGATGCCAAGCACTTTGGCTATGAATCCAGAGCCGAAGGTGAGGTCACATATCGCAAGAGCATCAAAAACCGAGTTGAGCTGGAGGGTTTTTGCGAGGCAAATCTCCTCGACGGTATTGCCTGGTGCAGAATACTCAAGTATATAGAAGATAACATTGCTGGTGGCACCCTCAATGAATATTCCATAGCTCAGCAGCTCATTGCATACCGTCGGACAAGTCCGGATTATCGAGGTGAGAGCTTTGAACCGATAGTAGCTTTTAATGCAAACGCTGCCTCACCGCACTATAGCGCCACTTCTGATGAAGAGGCAGCAGTTGTCACTGCTCGTGGATTCCTCCTGATGGACACTGGAGCACACTATCCCTGCGGCACCACTGATACTACGCGTACGATACCTCTCTCAGAGCTTACGCCGATTCAAATTGCGGACTATACTGCGGTGCTGAAGGGTATGATACGGCTTTCCATGGCCTCCTTTGTCAAAGGAACCACCGGATATCAGCTCGATATTCTTGCACGACAACCGCTGATCTCTCGCGGCAGACTCTTTTTCCATGGCACCGGCCACGGTATAGGTCACTACCTCTGTGTACATGAAGGGCCCCAGAACATTCGTATGGACAGGGACAGCGGGGTGGCACTACTCCCCGGAATGGTACAGTCTAACGAGCCGGCGCTCTATATCGAAGGAGAATATGGCATCCGCATTGAAAATGTACTTGCAGTTGAACCCTTTACCGAGAATGAGTTCGGCATATTCTACAGATTTGAAACTCTTACTCTTGTTCCAATCGCCACCTCTTGTATTGACCGCGAACAATTAGGGGATGAATGTGTAGAATGGCTTAACAATTACCACCGCCGAGTTTATGAAAAAATCGCCCCCCATCTCAAAGATGAAGAGGCGATATGGCTGAAAAACAAGTGCTGTCCTATTTGACGGTAATCCTACTGTCGGGTGTGTACTCCAAATCCCTACTGTCAATATTTACAAATCCTCCGTCGGGCCCTGTTCTACGGAAATGAATGTCATTTTGGAGCATATTCATCGGGCAATAATAGATCAAATTGGAGAAATCCTTGCCTAAATCATTTATGACCGTGATGAAATAGAGGAATGTGTCATATCCGTGAAAGGCAAATGGAGTGGGCTCTGTTTTGAAAAGGGCACGATAGCCGAGGATGAATTCCTTTGTAGCCTTGTCTCCGTAATCGACGAAATAATTGGTGGAAATGTGAGCGTTGACCTCGTGTAAAAGGTTTCCTTCAATGGTCTCGAAATTTCTGATTCTGTTGGAACAGTAGAGTTTGATATTATACCCGTGAAACTTCAGTACCCCCATGTTCCTGATTACATCCGAAGCAAATGCTTCCTGCTCTGAAGCCACTACAATATGGTGTTCAACATCGGGACTCATTGTAGTGATGAGTGAATCTATGATGGTCCTGCCGCTGACGATATGGTATCTGATCTCATTGCGGGGGAGTCCGGCCGAATCAATTGCCGCCAGAATGCTGCGTCTGTAGGTCTCTTCACTGCCGGAGGCGTCAGAGAAAATTGTCAACTTCGAATTATCGCCGAGATTTATCCTGCCGATAAGGTTCTTTGTTTGGGTGGCTGCCGTCACGGGCATTTGAAAGAAATAGCGGTTATGAAATGCGAGTGAGTCGGTTTGCAGATCGAGAGGAGATACAAAAGGTATTTTGTTATAACTGCAGTAGTCAGTGAAGGTGTTGATTTGATTTGCATCGATATGCCCAACCACAAGATTGCAATCCTTTATCATATTATTCTGGAAGATTTCTCCCAGCCAGGAGTATGCGGATATGTCTATGGTGTTTAGAGCTATTTGCAATCCGGCCTCTTTAAGCTTTTCTACTGCCATAAGAGCTCCGCTGTAGAAATCGAGGTAATTTGCGGAGGGTGTGGAAGTGTGTGTGTCAAAGGGGAGTATCAGGGCTATTTTTATCGGATTTCTCCTGTCAAAATGGGTAAGGCCCTTAAGCAGTTCTATCTTGGCGAGAGCTTCAGTGTCGCTCATCTGTTCAAATGGAATACCTTCCGGAATATCATTCACAATCTCCTCGACAACTTTTTCTTCATCTTCGAGCTCCTCTTCCGGCTTCTCCGATTCCTTTTTTATTGGGATTCGGAGTATCTGTCTGAACGAAATGAAGCTGCTCTCAAGTTCGTTGAACTCCATAATCTTCCTTACGGAAACATTATATTTTCGAGAGATGGAGTTGAGGGTTTCGAATAGTTTGACCCTGTGCTCCACATAATCTTTTTCAGGTACCTCATGTTCTAAGCTTTCCGGCTCCTTTTCTATCTTTTTTTGTTCCTCCTCAGCAGATTGGATCGGGGCATTCGGTTGGGAAATCTCTGCTTTAGCCGATGTGGGGATATAGATGATTTTACCCGCCTTAAGCCCCTCTTTTAGTTGGGGATTAGCTTTGAAAAGCTCTTCGGATTCAACCTTATAAGCTCTGCAGAGTGAGTAGATGGTTTCTCCCGACTCCACCTTGTGGATAAGGTAGATGTTTCCGCCAATGTTGACTTTCTCAGTGGAAATGGTGATTTGGGGAGGCACGGTGTTCTGCGCTCCCAGAGGGAGGAAGAGCAGCACTAGGAGGGTTGTTATTACTGTTTTTTTCATAAGGGAAGTCTGGCGAGCATGTTTTTGATGTTCTCTTCTATTCGTTCGTAGATCTCATCGTAGCTCTCTTTGCTGAACTCTTTGCCTGTGAGCTTTTCGTAGAGTTCGATATATCTCTCGGAGATGATGTCTACTCGCTCCGGAGTCATTTCGGGGAGACTCTGACCGTGCTTTCCGCTAAAACCGTTCTCCATAAGCCACTCCCTTACAAATTCCTTTGAGAGCTGTCTCTGCTGCTCACCCTTGTCAAAGAGTTCCCGATAAGAGTCGGCGTAGAAATATCTTGAGGAGTCTGGGGTGTGAATTTCATCTATGAGGTAGATTTCACCATCCTTTTTGCCGAACTCATATTTGGTGTCTACCAGTATCAGTCCGCGTGAGGCTGCAATCTCGCAACCCCTTTTGTAAAGAGCGAGGGAGATGCGCTCAAGTTCTTCGTAATCCTCACGGGATACAAGTCCTCGGTTTATGATCTCCTCCTTGCTGATATCCTGGTCGTGCTCTCCTATTTCGGCTTTGGTGGTTGGGGTGATGATGGGTTGATCGAATTTTTGATGTTCCCTCATTCCTTCGGGAATATGAACGCCGCAGATCATTCTTTCACCTGATTTGTAGGTTCTCCAAGAACTGCCGGTAAGGTAGCCGCGTACTATCATTTCTATGGGGAGAGGGTCACACTTGTGACCTACAGTCACCATTGGATCGGGAGATGCGATTTTCCAGTTTTTGACAATGTCGGAAGTCTGGTCTAGGAAAGACGAGGCAATCTGGTTGAGCACCTGTCCTTTGTAGGGAATACCTTTGGGGAGGACGACGTCAAATGCTGAAATCCTGTCTGTGGCTACCATTACGAGGTATTTGTCCTCTATGAAATAGACATCCCTAACTTTGCCGACATATTTCGATGTTTGTCCTGAAAAATCAAATTCGGTGTGTGTTATTGCATTCATAATCAAATAAGGGCCTGTTTATGAAAATTGCCGCATCAGTCAGTCGTTATACTGGGCTGATACGGCAATGTATTGTCCGGTATAAGCTAGTTTTTGTTCCTAACCTTGATATATTCGGCGTTGAGACCTTCAACCACATCCTGAGTGATATCGAGGGCTACATTACCCACAATCACGGTGTTGGTTACATCTGTGGTGGTTAGAATGGCTGAGTAACCCCGTATTTTATTATATTCCTCAAGGTAAGACTTTATAGCATGGATTATCTGGTTGTTCATCACATACTCTTTCTCCTGTAGCTCAAGCTGTTTCTGATTTGCCAAGTTCTGGAGCTCCTGCTGGCGTTTGAGGAGGGCATTCTGCTGCTGCTCAGCGTTTGAGCGGGTGAGAAGACCTTTCTGATACTGGTTCTCGAAACTCTTCATATCGCTTTCAAGCTTTCTTCCCCTCTTATTCAGGTCGTCCTGAACGGCCTGAGCTTCTGCCTGGAAAGTTGAAGAGAGGTCGCTTGCCATATCATATTGCATGATAAGGGTATCCATACGCACATAGACTATGTCACCCCTCTGGGCTGTCACTTCTGAATCGCCTTCGGGAATGGTAACTTTGGAGCCTTTGTCACCTACAAATTGAAGTATCAATCCAATCGCACAGAGAATAATGGCGAGAACGCTGAGGATTATCGGAGTCCTGTTGCTGCAGGATGCTTGAACGTTGTTTTCCATAAAAAATCTTTAAAAAATGTGATTTATATTATTCTAATGATGTTTTTGCAAAAGCAAATATCGTGCAAATATAGTTAAAAATCGGACAATTGCTCCAAATATGCCGCAATTGTATTTTCGAGTCCGAGGTATAGGGCGTCGCTGATAAGGGCGTGGCCTATCGAAACCTCAAGCAGGTTGGGAATCATCTTACGCAGATAGCGGAGATTTTCCAGACTAAGGTCGTGGCCGGCATTAAGACCCAGACCAAGGCGGGTGGCCTCTTCTGCCGCTCTTATATATGGTTCAATTGCTTTTTCACGTCCTGTGGCATAACCGGAGGCATAGGCTTCGGTGTAGAGTTCAACACGGTTGCAGCCGGTTTCAGCAGCATACCGTATCATCTCAATGACAGGATCTATGAAGATGGAGGTACGGATACCGGCATCATTAAATAGTTTGCATATCTTCTGCAGATATGTCAGGTTGCGTTTTGTATCCCAGCCGGCATTGGAAGTCAAGACATCTTCGGCATCCGGCACAAGTGTCACCTGTGCAGGCCGTATCTCCATTACAAGATCAATGAATGAAGGAACAGGGTTGCCTTCAATGTTGAATTCGGTAGTAAGAACCGGTTTGAGCTGACGCACGTCACTATATCTGATGTGTCTTTCATCCGGTCTCGGATGAACGGTTATGCCCTGAGCGCCAAACTTTTCGCAATTGATTGCCGCCTTCACCACATCGGGAAGATTTCCGCCGCGCGCATTGCGGATCGTTGCAATCTTATTGATATTTACACTTAATTTTGTCATATTTACAAAAATACATAATTTTGACAAATTTAGCGTTATAAATGAAACGGAGTACAAAGATTGCCATTTTGGGTAGAGAGGTCCGGAGTGGGTATCTCGACCAATTCACTCTTCTTCTGGAGGCGCTTTCATCCAGAAAAGTGATGTTCGTATGGTATGCGCCTTTTCTTGAGCAACTCTCGCAAAGGGGCCTGAAACTGCCTCATGGAGAGATTTTTACTTCCAGTGAAGATCTTCCTCAAGATGTGACTCTTTTCCTCTCCCTCGGCGGAGACGGCACCTTTCTCTCTTCAGTTACATATGTCAGGGACAGAGGTATACCGGTGGCCGGCATAAACTTCGGCCGACTTGGATTTCTGACCACCGCTAAGGTAGGAGGCGAGCCTCCCTTATGGATAGATGACCTGCTGGAGGGACGCTATTCGTTGGAGCAGCGTGACCTTCTCAGGATTGATTGCGGTTCTGTGCCCGAAGGATTTTATCCTTATGCAATGAACGAAATTTCCATTCACCGCCAAGGCCCTGCAATGCTCTCCATCAGTATGAAGATTGACGGCCGTCCACTGCCACTATACCGTGCGGATGGTATTGTCATAGCTACCCCCACCGGTAGTACTGCCTACTCTCTCAGTGTAGGCGGACCGATAGTGATGCCCGATTCTCCGGTGCTTATAATAGCTCCCATAGCGCCACACAACCTCAATGTGCGTCCGCTGGTAGCTCCGCTGACCTCAACACTCGAACTCACTCTATCATCGAGGGACTTGCCTGCTATAGTTACAGTGGACAATCGTTCTTTTACGCTCCCCTCCGGCGGATCGGCACGGATTACAAGAGGTGAATTCCCTTTCGGTTATGTCTCCCTTTTCGACAATAATTTTATTAAAGCCATAAAAGACAAGCTCCTTTGGGGCGAAGACAAGCGCAATGACATCTGAAATCACAGGCATCCCGACACATGTGTCAATAATAATGGACGGCAATGGCCGTTGGGCTCGTAAAAAAGGTTATGAACGTCTATTCGGCCACAATGCCGGCGTGGAGAGCGTAAAAATTGCCGTTGAGTACGCAAGAGAGAAAGGCATCAGATATTTGAGTCTATTCGCCTTTTCCGAGGAGAACTGGGGACGGCCGGATGAAGAGGTGTCAGGGCTTATGACTCTCATGGCTAAGGCGGTGGTTGCCGAAAGACCCACCTTTGCAAAGTATGACATCAGGTTTCGCATCATCGGCAATAGAGAGCAACTTCCGGATGACTTGATTGCAGCTGTTGAGGAGGTGGAGATCGAGACTCTTTCAAACTCGTCACTGGACCTGATAGTTATGTTAAGTTACAGTGGAAGGTGGGATATTCTCCAGGCGGCGCGACGATATGGCGAAATATGTGCAAATGCTACCAAAGAGGGAGTCCCGATTCCCTATTTGGATCAAGATTCATTCATGGGGCTGCTCAGCACGGAGGGTCTTCCCGATCCCGATCTCATAATACGTACAAGCGGAGAACAGCGCATCAGCAATTATATGTTGTGGCAGGCAGCCTACACGGAGTTCTACTTTACGGAGGTTCTTTGGCCTGATTTTCGCAAAACTGATTTTGACAAGGCGCTGGTAAGCTTCAACAACAGGCAGCGACGCTTTGGCAAACTAAAATAAAAGGTTATCTTTGCAGACTTATTACTTGCTGTTTGATGAGACACATTAGACTGATTCTGATCCTGCTTTTTCTGCTTCCCTGTGCTGTAGTATCGGCGCAGGAAGTTATTTCAGGACGGGGCGTGGAGATTGATTATTCAAATCCCAGAACCTATACTATAGGAGGCGTCACAATAGATGGTCTCAAATCCCGAAGAGCCGAACAAGTGCTTTCGGTGCTTGGCATTCACGAGGGTGACAATGTGCAGATTCCCGGTGCAGATGTTTCTGCCGCACTCAAGAGAATATGGCTCCAGAGGGCATTCTCCACAGTCGGACTTTATGTCGACTCACTTTCGGCATCACGCGACACCGCTTACCTTGTGCTCAAGGTTACGGAACGCCCCAGGGTTATCAGATGGGATTTCAAGGGCATAAGGAACTCAGACCGTGACGAGATCAGGGATAGACTTACGCTCAAAAGGGGAGGAGAACTATCCGATTATGTGATTTCCACATCCACCAACATTATCAAGAGGTATTTTAAAGAGAAAGGTTTTATAAACGCCGAGGTTAATGTAATTCAACAGGTCGACTCCATCATCAACAACGCGGTATCGGTCACCTTCGATATAAACAGGGGTAAGAAAGTCAAGGTGAGGACCATCACTTACGAGGGTAACGGCGAGCTTAAAAAGTTCAAGCTCGACAGGGCGATGAAGAAAACCAAGGACTCCAAGTGGTATAACCTATTCTCATCCAAAAAATTCAATGAGGATGAGTACGAGAATGACAAACAGTCCCTCATCGATGCATTCAATGAGGCCGGTTATCGTGACGCAAGGATTATCCGTGATTCGATTTATCAGATAGAGGAGGGCAGGTTGGGTATTCATTTTACCATCGACCAGGGTAAGAGATATTATTTCAGGGATATCACCTGGACCGGAAATTCAGAGTACACCGAGGAACAGCTCAACTCCGTACTTCGTATTGAAAAGGGTTCCATATATGACGTGGTGACAATGGAAAAACGCCTTTTCGGCGGCGACAAGGAGAATGACTTGACCATCTCAAAACTTTACCGTGATCAGGGTTACCTCTTTTTCAATGTAACTCCCGTGGAACTTACAATTGATGGAGACTCGGTTGATGTGGAGATGCGTATGATTGAGGGGAAACCTGCCACATTCAACAATATCATAATCAACGGTAACACCATAACAAATGAGAATGTGGTGCGAAGAGCCGTTTTTACGCGTCCGGGCTATCTCTTCCGCCAGACTGATTTTGAGCGTTCCGTTCGTGAAATTGCCTCTATGAGCCATTTTGATGCAGAATATGCTGCGGATCCCTCTAAGGGCTATGCATTGATCCCAAATCCCATGAACAACACTGTGGATATAACATATAATGTTGAGGAAAAGGCCAACAGTCAGTTGGAACTTTCCGGCGGATGGGGCAACAACACATTCGTAGGTACTCTCGGTGTAAGTTTCAATAACTTTTCCACCTCTAATTTCTTTAAAAAGGAGGCATGGAGACCGGTTCCATTGGGTGATGCCCAGCAGTTGGCAGTCAGATTCCAGACCAACGGTTCTTACTACACCGCATTTACGGCAAGTTTCGTAGAACCTTGGCTCACCGGCAAGAAACCGACTTCACTGAACATTTCCGCATATTTCACACGTCAGACCAACTCTTACTCCACCTATTATTATCAGGTGCTCAATGATGACGAGTACATGGAGATTTTCGGCGCTGCAGTCGGGCTTGGTACGCGCCTCAAATGGCCGGACAACTATTTTGTGCTCTACAATCAGCTCGGTTGGCAGTCATACCGCCTTCAGGACTGGTCTTACAACTTTATTTTTGATACAGGTATCTCGCACAACATAAGCTGGACCACGACTTTGACACGTAACTCTACCGACCAGTCGATTTATCCCCGAAGCGGTGCCGACTTGTCATTTTCCGTCCAGGTAACTCCACCTTTCTCGCTTTTGGGCGCCAACCGTAATAAGGATTACAGTAAGATGAGCGTTCAGGATCACTACAAGTGGATCGAGTACCATAAGTGGACCTTCCGAGGGTCTCTTTTCACCAAACTAATAGGCGATCTTGTGCTTATGACGAGGGCGCAGTTCGGTTATTTGGGCTTTTACAACAAAAACTACGGCTACTCCCCGTTCGAGGGCTTTATACTTGGCGGTGACGGCATGTCGGGATACAATACTTACGGTTCCGAGGTTGTCGGCCTCAGGGGTTACGAGAATTACTCTCTCACTCCCTATATAGGCAATGCCTATGCGGGTAATGTCTATGACAAGTTTACTGTCGAACTAAGATATCCCGTAATAATGCAGCCTAATTCCACGATTTACGCACTTGTCTTCCTCGAAGGAGGTAACTGTTGGTCGGATATCCGCAATTTCAACCCCTTCCACATAAAGCGCTCTGCGGGAGCAGGAGTAAGGGTATTGTTGCCTATAGTGGGTATGCTCGGTATCGACTGGGGCTATGGATTTGATTCCGACAATCCTGATGAGAGAAGTCAATTCCACTTTGTGATAGGACAACAATTTTAACTAATATAAATGATGTTCAAGATGAAAAAGTTTTTACTGTCATTTGCAGCACTTATGATTTTCGTTTTTTGTGCAGATGCACAGAAGGTGGCTTACATCAACACTGAGGTGATATTGGATGCCATTCCTGAATATCAGGCCGCACAGAATGAGCTCAATGAGCTTTCAGACAAGTACAAGGCCACCTTAGAGGCCGAAATAGGCGAGATAGACCAGCTCTATCAGACATATCAGCAAATAAAACATTCACTTAACGCCTCTCAGCGCGCAGCCAGGGAGCAGGAGATTATATCTAAAGAGCAGGTGGTGAAGAGCAAACAACGCATCTACTTTGGGGAAGATGGCATTTTGGCCAAAAAATCGGAAGAACTGATCGGCCCCATTCAGGCCAGGGTCAATTCGGCAATTGAAGTTGTCGCCGCACAGGATGACTATGTGATCATAATCGACCTTGCAATTACTCCCGGTGTGGTTTATAAAAACTCAAAGTATGACCTTACTGAGCGGGTCTTGCAATTAATTCAAAACAAATAAATTCTAACAACTAATACACAGATGAAACGTATTACAATTATTATTTTCCTCCTTGCCGGGCTCGGATTCTCGGCAAAGGCTCAGGAACTCAAGATCGGTCACATCAACACTCAGGAAGTAATTTACCTTATGGCTGAAATGGACACTGTGCGCATGAGGCTTCAAGTGATTCAGACTGATCTGATTGAGACCATGCAGGGTATGGAGGATGAATACCAAACAAAGTATACCGAGTACAATCGCAAGCAGGCTACCTGGACCCCAGCCGTAAAAGAGGCAAAGGAAAAGGAAATTCAAGATCTTATAGCACGTCTGCAACAGTTCCAGCAAACTGCACAGCAGGAGCTTGCACAGCAGGAGCAGGAGCTCTCGGCACCCGTTTATCAAAAGGCACAAATTGCGATTAATAAGGTTGCAAAGGAGCTCTCCTTGACCTATGTCTTCAATACCGCTGCGGGCGCCATCATCTATTTGGATGAGGCTGCATCAGTGAACCTGCTCCCGCTTGTAAAGAAAGAGCTCGGCATTCCGGAAGAGAAGGTGACACCTACACAAATTCCACAGCAGTAATAAGGTCAAAGCGCTGACTATTAATCAATTAATTAATTACATAAAAACTATTCTTATTTTATGCAACACAAAGTTATTGACATGCAAAATGTCGTAATTCGTTTTGCTGGTGACTCCGGAGACGGGATGCAGCTTACAGGTACCCTGTTTGCGGATGCGTCCGCTCTTTTTGGAAATGAAATTTCCACCTTCCCTGACTATCCTTCCGAGATTCGTGCCCCTCAAGGTACGGTATCAGGGGTTTCAGGCTTCCAGGTTCACATAGGAAGTGTTGAAGTAAACACTCCCGGTGATTTCTGCGATGTGTTGGTGGCAATGAATCCGGCCGCACTTAAGGCAAATGCCAAGTGGACGAAACCCACTGCAACAATCATCATCGATATTGATGCATTTGACGAGGCGGGTATAAAGAGGGCGGGTTATGCTACTCTCGACCCCTTTGCCGAACTCAAAATCGAGGACAGAAACATTATCCCTTCTCCCATCACCACCCTCACAAAAGAGAGTCTCAAAGAGAGCGGTCTTGACAACAAGGCGATCTTGCGCAGCAAGAACATGTTTACTCTCGGTATGTGTTTCTTTCTCTTCAACAGATCCCTCGATCACACCTATGAGTATCTCGAGGATAAGTTCAAGAAGAAACCACAGCTGATCGATTCCAATAAAAAAGTGCTCTTCGACGGCTTCAACTATGCAAGTAACATCCATGCCATCCCTAATACCTATACGGTGCAGCCCGCTCCGCAGGAGAAGGGCGTTTATCGTAATATTAACGGTAACCAGGCCACTGCATGGGGTTTGATGGCAGCAGCTGAGAAGAGCGGAATTCCCCTTTTCTGCGGCTCGTACCCTATTACTCCCGCAACCGGAATCCTTGAGGAACTTGCGATACATAAAAATCTCGGTGTTAAGACTATGCAGGCTGAGGATGAGATTGCAGGCATCTGCACCGCTATAGGAGCAGCCTATGCGGGCAACTTTGCAGTGACTACTACTTCGGGTCCCGGTCTCTCTCTAAAATCCGAGGCTATGGGTCTTGCAATGATTACCGAGCTCCCACTTGTGATTGTGGATGTTCAGAGGGGCGGACCTTCGACAGGTATCCCCACCAAAACGGAGCAAACTGACCTTTCACAGGCTCTTTACGGCCGCAACGGCGAGTGCCCTATTGCTGTTATGGCGGCACACTCTCCCTCGCACTGCTTTGATGCTGCATTTTATGCGGGCAAATATGCAATGGAGCATATGATGCCCGTAATTCTCCTCACCGAAGGTTTTCTCGGCAACGGTTCCGAACCCTGGAAAATTCCTTCAATGAAGGATTATCCCGAGATCCATCCTCCTATAATCGACTCCTGCGAAGGTGTTTACAAGCCTTATCACAGAGATCCCGAAACATTTGTGCGTAAATGGGCATTGCCCGGAAAGACCGGTCTCGAGCACAGAGTAGGCGGTTTGGAGAAGAATCCCGATGGTGTTATCTCTTCGGATCCCATCAACCACGAGAAGATGTGTGCGGCGAGGGCCGAAAAGGTTGCATGTATGGCTAATCATATTCCAAGGCAGGAGGTCATCGGAGCTGATAAAGCAGAGGTGCTTGTAGTAGGCTGGGGTGGCACTTTCGGCCATCTTTACAGTGCTGTACAGCAGATGCGGTCAGAAGGAAAGAGCGTAGCTCTTGCCCATTTTGACTATATCAATCCTCTCCCCAAAAACACTGCAGATGTGTTTGCACGCTACAAGAAGATCATAGTGTGTGAGCTTAACTCCGGTCAGTTTGTGGATTATCTGAGAGCAAAATTGCCCGATTTCAAATATTTACAATACAACAAAGTACAGGGACAGCCCTTTATTGTGAAGGAAATCGTGGATGCAGTTAACAATATTCTTTAATCTTTGAAAATATACTATTATGGCATATACAGCACAAGATTTTAAAAGTAATCAGGAAGTAAGATGGTGTCCGGGGTGTGGAGACCATGCAGTACTGGCATCCATCCACAGGGCCCTCCCCGAAGTTTGTGAAGCTTTGGGTTACACTAAAGAAAGAATCGTATTTGTATCAGGTATCGGCTGTTCTTCCAGATTGCCCTACTATATGAACACATTCGGATTCCACGGCATACACGGACGTGCAACCGCCATTTCCACAGGTATGAAGGTGGCAAATCCCAAACTCAGTATCTGGCAGGCTACAGGTGACGGTGATGCGCTCGCCATTGGCGGCAATCACTTCATCCACGCAATCCGCAGGAATATTGATATCAATATCATACTCTTCAATAACCAGATTTACGGCCTCACCAAGGGACAGTATTCCCCCACATCCAAACTGGGAACAATAACCAAGACATCCCCTTACGGTACTGTCGAGAATCCTTTCAATCCGGGTGCGCTTGCACTCGGTGCCGGAGCTACATTTTTCGCGCGCAGCCTCGACTCCGAACTCAAACTCAGTCAGGATATTTTGGTGGCAGCCGCAAAGCATGATGGGACTTCGGTGGTTGAGATGCTTGTCAACTGCGTCATCTTCAATGATGGTGCCCACGCTACAATTTCCGATCGCGAGTACCGTGCCGACAGGACTATAATCCTACGTCACGGAGAGCCTATGGTATTCGGAAAGAACAATGACAAGGGTCTGATATTCCGTAACAGGAAACTTGAAGTGGTGACCATTGGTCAGAATGGCATTTCTGTGGGTGACCTGCTCGTTCATGACGCAAACTGCAAGGATGTCGGTATTCAAAACCTACTTGTAAATATGAAATATCCCGACTTCCCTGTTGCACTTGGAGTTATCCGTAATGTCAATGAGAGCACCTATGACGACAACGTAAGAGACCAGTTGAAGGAAGTAGAGGCAAAATCCAAGATAAAATGTATGGATGACCTGCTTCACAGTGGTGCGACCTGGGTTGTTAAATAGTAACATAGAAAGTTATAACTAACCAATTTAATATAATTATTAATCTAATAAATTAAGTAAAAATCATGAAAGTAGCAGAGATTATGGCCAATCTTGAGAAGAAATATGGCCATGAGAAAGAGTACTTGCAAGCAGTACATGAGGTACTCGAGTCAATCGAAGAGGTTTACAACCAGCATCCCGAATTCGAGAAGGCCAGCATTATCGAAAGAATGGTTGAGCCCGACCGCGTTTTCACTTTCCGTGTTTCTTGGGTAGACGATAAAGGTGAGGTTCAGACCAACATCGGTTATCGCGTACAGTTCAACAGCGCTATCGGCCCCTATAAGGGCGGTATCCGTTTTCACCCTGCAGTGAACCCTTCAATGTTGAAATTCCTCGGCTTTGAGCAGACTTTCAAGAACGCACTCACCACACTTCCTATGGGCGGTGGTAAAGGTGGTGCCGATTTCGACCCCGTAGGTAAATCAAACGGTGAAATCATGCGTTTCTGCCAGGCTTACATGCTCGAGTTGTGGCATTGTATCGGTCCCGATCAGGACGTTCCCGCAGGTGACGTAGGTGTTGGCGGTCGTGAGATCGGTTTCTTCGTAGGCATGTATTCCAAGCTTGCACGCCAGTACAATACAGGTGTTCTCACCGGTAAGGGTGCAACATGGGGTGGCTCCATCCTGCGTCCCGAGGCTACAGGTTATGGCGCTCTTTACTTTACCGAGCACGTACTTGCAAAAGCAGGCAAGAACATCAAAGGTAAAACGGTTGCTATCTCAGGCTTTGGTAACGTAGCATGGGGTGCAGCCGGTAAGGCTACCGAACTTGGTGCAAAAGTTATTGCAATCTCAGGTCCGGACGGCGTTTGCTCTATTCCTAAAGGTATTACCCAGGAGATGATCGACTATATGCTCGTTATGCGTTCTTCAAACCGCAATAAAGTGCAGGATATGGCCGACAAATTCCCCGGTGCTGCTATTTTCACTCCCGGAAAGAAGGCATGGAGCATTAAGTGCGACATCGCTCTTCCTTGCGCATTCCAGAATGAGCTTAACGGTGATGATGCAAAAGAGCTTATCGCTAACGGCACATGGTGCTGCTGTGAGGTTTCCAACATGGGTTGTACTCCCGAGGCCATTGCAGCATTCCAGGGCACAAAGGGCTTCCTCTTTGCCCCCGGTAAGGCTGTTAACGCAGGTGGCGTAGCTACTTCGGGCCTTGAAATGACCCAGAATGCTTCACACATCAGCTGGTCAGGTAAGGAAGTTGACGAGAAACTCCACTTCATCATGGAGAGCATACACGCACAGTGCGTGAAATTCGGCCAAAGGAAAGATGGTACAGTTGACTATGTTAAGGGTGCCAACATCGCCGGTTTCATGAAGGTTGCACAGGCAATGCTTGAGCAGGGCGTAATCTAATCAATAATCTAAAAGAGATTCTTTTTTGCAGGGGTGACCGGGAGGTCACCCCTTGGTTTTTGTTTTTTACTTATAATATTTTCAAGATTTTCTCCGTGCTGCTTACAATTTTTAACAAAAATGGGCTTTTTCTTATGAAAATGTTATTTAAATGAGATTTTTAATGTTTTTAATATTTGAATTATTATTTTTTTTTATTTACTTTGCAAGATGAAATACTATGCATTACTGGCCTCTGACTGGTTTGCACACAAGAGAAATATTATTATAAACACCAATTAATTAACCAAAAAATTATCTACATGAAAAGAATCAGACTAATTCTGACGACTCTATTGCTTGTAGTATCTGCAACTGCTTTTGCACAGCAGACCATACAAGTGAAAGGTGTCGTTAAAGATGCAGCTACCGGAGAGGGTATTCCCTTTGCAGCCATCCAGCTCAAGGGTACCATGACCGGAGCAGCGACAGATGCTGAGGGAGTTTACACCATTCAAGCTCCAAGTAACGGTGTTCTCATTTTCAGCTCGGTAGGTTACCAGACGACGGAGATTCCCATCAATGGCAGAAGCGTTATCGATGTAGCGCTCAATGTTGATGCCGAATATCTGGAGGACGTGATCGTAGTTGCCTACGGTACATCCACCAAGGCATCTTTTACAGGATCCGCTTCAATGGTAAAGAGTGAGGAAATCCAGAAGAAGATTACCACCAACGTTACCAGCGCTCTCGCAGGTACATCCCCCGGTGTGCAGATCATTTCTTCCAGCGGTGACCCTACCTCTAACGCAGCAACAATCCGCATCCGTGGTGTCGGCTCAATGAGTGCGAGCAACAGCCCCCTCATCGTAGTCGATGGTGCCCCGTTTGCTGGAGCTATCTCTGACATCAACCCTAATGACGTTGAGTCAATGTCAGTTCTGAAAGACGCATCCGCAGCAGCCATTTACGGTAACCGCGGCGCAAACGGTGTAATCCTCATCACCACAAAGAAAGGTGTTGGTGACGCTCAAATTAAATTTGATGCCCGTTTCGGTTCAAACTCTCGTCTAATTCCCAATTATGACTTGATTGACGACCCTGCACAGTACTATGAGACTTATTACAAACTGATGTTTAACCAGCAATACTATGCGGGTTACACAGAGGCAGAGAGTTATGCTCATGCTGACAAATATCTCTTCGACCAGAATAACGGCGGTCTCGGTTACCAGGTGTTTACCATTCCCGCAGGTCAGAAGTTTGTCGGCACCAACTTCAAAATGAACCCTAATGCGACTCTCGGTTATTCGGACGGTGAGTATTACTACATTCCCGATAACTGGTACGACGAAGTGTTCCACCCTTCATTCCGTCAGGAGTACAATCTTTCCGTTAGCGGTTCGGGTGAGAGATTTAACTACTATGCCAGCGGCGGCTTCCTCGATGACGGCGGTGTTATCAACAACTCCAGATATAAACGTTATACAGGGCGTATCAACGCCGACTATCAGGTGAAGGAGTGGTTCAAGCTCGTAAGCAGCATGATGTTCACTCATTCTGACTCACAGACCAACCCTTACACAGGTTCTTGGGGTTCTTCAGGTAACGTGTTCTACATTGCAAACAATGTGGGCCCGATTTATCCACTTTACGTGCGCAACGCGGACGGATCTAAAAAACTGGATAACGGTCGTCTTGTTTATGACTCCAACAATACCAACTTCATTCGTCCTTCATTCGTGGGTAACGCTGTTCGCGACAACGAGTATGACTCTTCCAGATACTTTGCCGACGTATTCGTTGGTAAAGCCGGTGCAATCATAACTCCATTCAAGGGCTTTACCCTCACGGCCAACCTAAACCTTTTGAGCGACAATACCCGACAGAATAACCTTTACAGTATTTTCGGTAGTGGTGCATCAACGGATGGTATGGCGTATGTGTCTCACTCAAGGACATGGGACGTTAACCTGCAGTATCTTGCAAACTATAAGACTGATTTCAACGGATCCAAGAGCAATCTCGACGTTCTTTTGGGTTATGAGCAGCAAAACCGCAAAATGCAGACACTCTGGGGCCAGAACGACCACCTCTTCAATCCTCTGGTAGGAGAGTTGGGCAATGCGGACGGCACTTCCGGCAAGCAGGTGTCATCATACGCCAACAATTATATGGCTCAGGGTTACTTTGCACGTGCTCAGTATGACTATGACGGCAGATACTTCGTGAGTTCATCTTTCCGTCGTGACGCATCTTCACGCTTTGCAAAAGAGAACCGCTGGGGTAACTTCGGCAGCATCGGTGCTGCATGGCTTATAAGCGAAGAGAGTTGGCTCAGGGGAGTCAATATGGTAGACATGCTTAAACTCAAAGTCAGCTACGGTGTCCAGGGTAACGACAACCTTGGCGGATACTATCCCTATTCAGACCAATACACACACTCGTACAACGAGGAAACAGGTGAGTACTCCCTGACACTAACTTCAAGAGGTAACAAAGATCTTACCTGGGAGACATCAAAAGCCTTCAACGTGGGTCTTGACTTCGAGCTCTTCAGCGGCTATTTCAACGGTACAATCGAGTGGTATGCCCGTAAGACTGAAGACCTTCTCTATTCCAAGAACCTTCCTCTTTCAATGGGAGCACCCTCCACAATGCCTATCAACGTGGGCAGTATCATGAATAAAGGTATTGAGGTTTCTATTTATGGCAATATCATCAATACTGCGAATGTGCACTGGACCTGGAATCTCAATATGAGCCACTACAAAAACACAATTCTTGAACTTGATCCTAGTGTTTCAGAGAAGGGCATAAGGGGATCCAACTATATCTACAAGGTAGGCGGTTCTCTATATGACGCGTATATGTACAAATATGCAGGCGTTGATTCTGAGAATGGTCAGGCTCTCTATTGGAAACACAATGATGAAACAGGCGAGGATACCACAACTCCCGTATTCTCCGATGCGACGAGGTATGAGCTCGGTACCGTTATGCCTAAACTCTATGGCGGTTTCGGCACCTCTCTCACTGCATATGGCTTTGACTTCTCCGCACAGGCTTCATTCCAGCTCGGCGGTAAATTCTATGATGGCGGTTATCAGTCTCTGATGTGGACACAAAAGTCGGCAGGAAGTGCATGGCATAAAGATGCTCTCAAAGCATGGACTCCCGAGAACCCCAATACAGACGTCCCCCGTATGGATGGTGACACTCAGGTTGCCCAGAGTGCGGTTGACCGTTTCCTCATTACCTCAAACTACCTTAGCCTCAACAACGTGACCTTGGGTTACACATTCCCTAAGAGTCTCCTTAACAAGATTAAGGTGTCAGGCCTCCGCGTTTATGTGGCCGGTGAGAACCTTGGAGTGCTCGCTGCACGCAAGGGTATTGACCCTCGCTTCAGCATGGGTCTCGGCTCCTATACATCAGGCTCCGGTATCGGTTCGAGCTATTACTCAGCTATGCGCACGTTCACCGGCGGTATCACTCTTACATTCTAATTTTTAAATCTAACAAGGAATTAAAATGAAAATAAATAAATTATTATTAGTCATACCATTGGCAGTCGGACTCGCACTTACAGCTTGTGCCGACATGGACAATGTACTCCCTGAGAGTGGTACGTTGTTGGAGTCACAGCTCCAGGAGACAAATGCAATTGCTCCTCAGCGTGCTCAGGCAGCTTTTTCCGGTCTGTTCTCAGATCTCGGTAAGCCTGCAAAGATGTACTCCACTCCGGATGATTGGGGTTTTCTTATGATCAATTTCTGTAACGATATTGAAGGCCCCGATGCTCTGATTCCCGATAACAATTACAACTGGTTCGGTGTTTGCGGTGAGCTCTCCTCACGTAATGCGAACTACCGTAACCCTGCTATCCGTTATCGTACTCCCTATAACCTCATTTCCGATGCCAATACATTCATAAAGAGTGTGGGTGAAACGGAATCTCAGGAACTTATATATATGCTTGCTCAGGCAAGAGCTCTTCGTGCCTATGCATATATGACTCTCGCACCCGCATTCCAGTTTAACTACCAGGTTGCAGGTGATAAGCCTTGCGTTCCTATCCTGGCTCTGGATACCGAGGATTTTACAAACAATCCACGTGCAACTGTTAAAGATGTATATGCAGCGATTATTGAAGACCTCGACTATGCCATCAACAATCTCACCGGCTCTACTCGTAAGACTAAAATGTACGTCAACAAGGATGTGGCACATGGACTTCGCGCACGTGCGTACCTCGCTATGGGTGAGTGGCAAAAAGCTTACGATGATGCTCAAGCTGCTGCCGCCAACTATACTCCTGCAACCAGGGAAGAGGTGTCAAAACCTCATTTCATGGATATTAAGGAGCATAACTGGATCTGGGGATATGATATGACAACGGATATGGCTATGAGATATCGTTATGCCACCACTTCATCATGGTTGCGTTCATTCTCAGCCTGGGGTTATGCTCCCGCAACCCAGTGTTATACCTGTATCAACACGCTCCTTTACGACAAGATTCCCGACACTGATATCCGCAAACAGTGGTGGGTTAACGAGAATCTTGAGTCGACACTTCTCGACGGTCTCAAATGGCCCGGTTACGACGATGTTGCCCACGCTGATGACGGTGGAGATGCAAAACTTCCTTATCTGCCTTACACAAACGTAAAGTTCGGTTGTCTGACAATAGGTACTACATCAAACGACGAGGATACTCCGTTGATGCGTGTTGAGGAGATGATACTTATCCAGGCAGAGTGCCAGGCACGTTTAGGCAATGAGGGCGGAGCTCGTGAGACTCTTGGAAACTTTGTAAGGACTTATCGCGATCCTCAATACAGCGTTGCCGGTCGCGGTCTTTCGCTTCTTGACGAGATTTGGTTCCAGCGCCGTGTTGAACTCTGGGGAGAAGGCTTCTCAGTTCCCGATGCACGCCGTCTCAACAAGCCTCTGGTTCGTTTCCACGATGAGACCAACAACATGCCGGCAGCATTCCGCTTCAACCTTGCAGCCGATGATCCCTGGCTTCTGATGAGATTCCCTCAGGCAGAGATGAATACCAACTTCGGCATTGTTGACAATACGGGTGGACAGCAGCCCACCACCGGTGAAGGTAAATCACTTCGCGACGGTGTTACAGACTAACTTTCAGACTTAATTCAGAACAACAATTATGAGAAAGATATTAAACATATTTACATCAATGATGCTTGTTTTCCTTGCCGTTGGCTGCTACGAGAATTATGCTCCATACCAGCCGGCAGAGAAGGAAACAGGTCCTCAGGTATATTTTTACGATGGTACAAAGAGTTTGAATCTTGCTTCAGATAAGACCTCTTTTGACCTCCAGCTTGGCCGTATCATCACTTCAGATGCTCTGACAGTAGGTCTGACAGTCCAAGGCGCAGGTACTGAGTTTCTCGCAATACCTTCAAGCGTGACTTTCCCTGCCGGTTCGGCCACGACAAAACTCACTATCGGCTACAACTTCGATAAGATGGGTTATGACAATCCCCAATCAGTGGTTATTTCAATCACTGATCCAAGCCAGACTACCGAATATGGCAGCAAGGCTTGTAATCTCAAAGCTGTTATCCTTTCACCGTGGACATCACTTGGTAAGGGAACTCTAATTGACAAATTCTACACCGGAGAGGAGTTGCAGGTTGAGATTCTCCAAAATGACATCAACCCCAAGCTTTTCAGACTAATCTCCCCGTTTGGTCAAGGTGATAAGCCTGAGGTGAGGATTCTCGAGGTGGGCGAGACCTATAGAGGCCTTGAAATTACCGAGCCCGATCTTGTGGGATTTGATAACATGAAAGTGGCCATAAACTCCAATTACAATGCCATGGTAATGATGATGCACCCCGGTAACTTTACGAGCCGGGCTACTGCAGAGAACTTTGCTCTCAACAAAGTGCTCTTTTATCAGGATGACGGAGTTACCCCCGGTTTGATCCAGATTGCTCCTATGTTCTATATGGACGGTATCGGCGGCTGGAATGCCATCTCTGCAGGTCAGGTATTAATCAATTTCCCCGGCTTTGAGCAGAAGGACTACTCGGTAGAGGCTGATTATGCGGGTTCATTCACCGATTCGGACGGTGTCACATATGTGGTTGCCGACGTTGTGCTTGGAGAGGATGTTGAAGAGGTAAGGCTGGCAGCTGCTCAAGGCTCCGATGCAGAATCATGCATCGACAACATCATAAAAGATGCTATTGAGTACGTATCCGCTACGGCTTCGGGCAGAGTATTTGTTCCTATGCCTCAATCCGGTTCGGGACTCTACAACTTGTCCGCTGTTGCATACGCTGGAGACAAAGCACAGAGTTTCACTTCTACCATCTTTATGTATGTCGATCCTTCACAGTCCGATGATTTGATAGTCGGTACATATAAGGTTGACAGTACTGAGTTTGTTATTTCTCCTACAACAGAGGTATATAAATATCTCATAACAGGCATCGGTATTGAGGACGGATCGATGTGGTGGGCATATTACAATCCTTCCAACCATACCTTCGTAAATACAGGTGTCGAGTACGGATATGAGGAGTATGACAATCAGTTCGGAGGCATTTATGGTTTTTACGGATCCAAAAAGACTCATGTCTATGCGTATGAAAACTATGCGTCGGATTCCAGCGATGGTACCGACCCTATGGTATTCAAAGTTGATGCTGAGAGCAAAAAACTCTCATCCGTTGTTACTAACTATAAGATTAACGTGTATAAGTATGCAGCTGGTTATCCCTTTGAAAAGACTCACTATGAGATTCCAGCCGGCACACCGGTACAGTATGTGCCTAAAGTGAAAACCAAATCCGGCACATCATCAGTATCAGTGACTATCATTGAAACATTCAGAGGCGTAGTAGGTGACGATATGGCTTCTAAAGCCAATTTCGTTGTAGAAAACTAATTTTTCCGAATATGTATTTAAACTGGGGATGGTCAAAGCCATCCCCAGTTTTTTTTTGCACTTCATATTGGAGATATCAAAGATTTGTCTATATTTGTGCTTTATACATAAGAAAAACTTTATTAACCAAATTTCTATATTCTATGAAGAGAATTAAGTTTCTGTTCACTCTTGCAGCCATATTGCTGACAGGAGTTGTTTCTGCGCAGAATATCACTGTTAAAGGTACAGTGGCAGATAGAGAGACAGGTGAGCCTATACCTTTTGCATCCATTCAGGTAAAGGGTACGACCACCGGTGTTTCGGCTGACATTGACGGCCGTTTCAGCCTAAATGTCCCTTCAAATGCCACTCTTATCTTCAGCTTCGTGGGTTATAAAACCATCGAAGTGCCGGTATCTGGCAGAAGTACTATTCATGTAGATCTGGAGGTTGATACGGAAACACTCGAAGAAGTGGTTTTCGTTGCCTTCGGTACAGTAGCCAAAAAAGATTTCACGGGATCGGCGGTAGCTCTCGAGAGCAAAAAGATTGAGAGTCGTCCTCTGACAAACGTGGCTAACGCATTGGAAGGTATTGCTGCCGGTGTGCAGTTTACTTCGGCAGGCGGACAGCCCGGTTCATCAGGAGGAATCCGTATCCGTGGTTTCGGATCTATCAACGCCAGTTCATCTCCCCTCTACGTAGTGGACGGTGTACCGTTTGATGCTATCTCTAACCTCAATGCTGATGATATTGAGAACATAACCATCCTCAAGGATGCCGCTTCTTCAGCTCTTTACGGTAGCCGTGCCGCTAACGGTGTGGTACTCGTAACTACTAAGAAAGGTCGCAGTGAGAAGGTGCAGTTCAACGTAAAAGTCAATCAAGGTATCAGTACGAGGGCCATTCAAGAGTACGAAAGACTTGACCCGTACCAGTACTATCCCATGGAGTGGGAGGCATTGCGCAACGCGTATCTTTCGGCCGACGGCTCAACTTATACAATGGAAACCGCCTCCTTGGAAGCTTCGAAGAAAATCTATTCACAGCTGCTGAACAACCCCTTCAATGTGGCCAATGACCAAATAGTAAGCGCTGACGGCAAGCTCAACCCAGCAGCAAAACTTCTCTATACTGAGGATCTTGACTGGGCTAAAGGCATCTCGCGTATCGGTCACAAGCAGGAGTACTCACTTTCTGCAGGCGGTGCAACCGCCAAGACCGACTACTATATGTCGATCGGTTATATGGATGAAGAGGGTTTCTCCATTAAATCTTATATGGAGAGAGCCAATGCGCGCCTTAACATGAATGTGCAGCCACGCAAATGGATTAAGGCAGGTGTAAACCTCGCAGCTACGATGGCAAACTCCAACGTTACCAGCGACGGTAGCAGTACGGCTTACGTCAATCCCTTCTACTTCTCAAGGTTCATTGGTCCGATTTATCCAATCTATGAGCACGACGCTTCAGGTGCGATCAAACTCGATGCCAAAGGTGAGAAGATTTATGACTGGGCCAATCGTGGTGCAAGCGCAAGCCCGGGTCGTCACGTAATTGCAGAGACTCTCTGGAATGATAACCTCTACAAGAGAAACTTGGTAAATGCGAGGGCCTATATTGACATCACCTTCTTTGAGGGATTCAAGTTCTCCATAAACGGAGGTTATGACTTCAGAAACTACCTCAATTCCGACTATGAAAACCCTCGTGTGGGTGACGGTGCTCCCGCAGGCCGCGCCAGCATTGAAAATTACCGTTACGATACCTACAACTTTAACCAGTTGCTGACCTACGTAAAATCATTCAACAATCACAATATTGATGTTCTACTCGGACATGAGAGCTACAAGAATGATTATAAGTACACCTACGGTATGAAGCAGGGCCTGATTGCAGAGGGTAACCCAGAGCTGATCAACTTTACTACAATCAACTCACTCTACACCTACTCGCAGGCATACAGGACTGAGGGTTATATGGCACGTGCCAACTATAACTACAACCACAAGTACTATGTATCCGCCTCTTTCAGAAGGGATGCAACCTCGCGCTTCTATAAAGATGCACGTTGGGGTAACTTCTGGTCGGTAGGTGGATCATGGAGACTTGACCAGGAGTCCTTCATTGCAAGTCAGCCATGGATATCCGCTCTGAAACTCAGGGCATCTTATGGCTCTGTAGGTAATGACGGCACCAGCTCATGGTATCAATGGCAGTCACTCTACGGTATCCTTAACAATGCAAACGCTTCCGGTTTCATCCAGTCAACCCAGGCCGGTAACAAGGAGCTCCAGTGGGAGAAAAACCGTAGCTTTGACGTTGCATTGGAGTTCGGTTTCTTTGACAACCGCCTTAACGGACAAATTGAGTTTTTCCACAGGATTTCCGATAACCTCCTTTTCGAAGTTCCCCTTCCAACCTCTTCAGGTGTGCTTTCACAGTGGCAGAATATCGGTTCAATGTACAACCAAGGTATTGAACTGCAGCTTGCCGGTGATGTCGTACGCACAAAGGATTTCACATGGAATATTTTGATCAACGCTTCCCATATCAAGAATGAAATCACAAAGCTTCCACAGGAAGAGATCATAAGCGGCACCAAGAAATATATGGTGGGTCACTCTATGTATGATTTCTGGCTCAGAAAATGGGAAGGTGTGGATCCCCAGACAGGTGATGCACTATATCTTAAGGATATAAAGGATGCTGAAGGTAATGTTACAGGCAGTGAGATTGTCAATGACTACACAAAAGCAGATTATTACTATGTGGGTACTTCAATTCCGGACCTTTATGGTTCAATCCAGAACTCACTCACCTGGAAGGGTTTCGAACTCTCCGTACTGACTACCTATCAGATTGGCGGTCAGGTATATGACAGCGTTTACGGCTCACTGATGGGCCATTCAGGTTATGGTTCAGCCATGCACATTGACATCCTCAATAGATGGCAGAAACCGGGTGATATTACTGAAGTTCCCAGAATTGACACTACCAAAAACCCTAACCAGAATGCAGGTTCCAGCAGATGGCTTACAAGTGCTTCATACTTCTCATTCAAGAACATAACACTTGCATATTCATTCCCAAGGAAGTGGGCTGAAAAGCTGGATCTCTCGGGTATCAGAATTTACGCCAGTGGTGAGAACGTATATGCGTTCACTGCTCGCAAGGGTATGGACCCTCAGTATTCGTTTGCGGGTACACAGTCCAACGTTTATTCCCCTGCACGTACCATCACGTTCGGTTTGAATGTTCAGTTTTAATCAGTAAAAATCAAACATTAACAAACAAGAATAATATAGTATGAAAAATATATTAAAAATATTGGCTTGTCTTGCGATTTTCGCAGGTATGGCTTCTTGTAGTCCTGATTTTCTTGAAACTACCCCTACATCATCTTATGATGCGAGCTTCATTTTCACTACTACGGAAAATGCTTTTGCTGCAGTAAACGGTCTCCACAAATCAATGGTGAGACAGTATTACTCAAGACAGAACATCAGTGGCTACCCTGCATTCCAGATTGCAATGGATGCTATGGGAGAGGATCTCGTATTCCCCACAGCAGGTAACGGATGGTGGACCAACACCGGTGAGGTGAAATGGAATGGCCAGAGAAATGCAAACGGCTGGCTTACCGCATTCCCCTTCAGAATCTCCTACATGTGGATTTCCAATGCCAACCAGATCCTCGATAATGTGGATGCTGCTGAGGGTCCCGAGGCTGACAAGCAGATGATCAAAGGCCAGGCCCTCGCATACAGAGGTATGGCTTATTTCTGGTTGGTTCAGCTCTATGGTGACAGATATGAGCCCGGTAAACAAAACAATCAGCTTGCTACACCTCTTGTTGTCAACACTGTAGAGGTTAAAAAACCTCTTGAAACAGTAGAAAATATCTACGCTCAGATTGTAACAGACCTTGAGCAGGCAATTACACTGCTCGGCACAAGCTCATTTACATCAAAAACGCACTTTGTGGCCGCCACGGTTATGGGTCTCAGGGCTCGTGTTGCTTTGGCAATGCACGATTGGGCAAACGCCAAAAAGTATGCGGAGATGGCAATCAACACTACCAGTGCAAAATTGATGAGTCAGAGTGATTATACGAAGGGCTTCAATAATGCTTCCAATGTTGAGTGGATGTGGGGATTCCATATGATTCCCGATCAGACCCTCTATTTCTATGGATTTATGGCTTATATGTCCATTAACTTCAACTCTTCCAACATCAGGAGCTGTCCCAAGTGTATCAACAAAAATCTTTACGATCCACTACCTGATACGGACATTCGTAAGACTCTGTGGGATCCGACCGGTAAGGCTTTCCAGGTGCCTGCATCAAATTACACTAAAAAGCCTTATATGAATAGGAAGTTTCAAGTTGCTGACCCGTCAAGTTCAGTGGCTGATCACAGCTATATGAGACTTGGTGAGATGTATCTGATAGCAGCAGAGGCTTGTGCAAAACTCAATGAGAATGGTGCAGCCCAGACTCACCTCTACACTCTCAACAAGACACGTGATGACGCCTATGTGAAGAGTACCAAGACAGGTAAAGATCTTCTTGATGAAATTTACTTCTACAGAAGAATCGAGCTTTGGGGAGAGGGACATCGTTTCCTTGACCTGAAACGTCTCGGCTTGGCTCTTGACAGACGCAACTCCAACCATGATCCTGCAGTTTCAACTGCTATGTTTGTTGAGGCCAGTGATCCACGCTGGAAGTTGTCAATTCCTCAAGAGGAGATTGACTCTAACGATCTGATTCCTAAGAATATCAATGATTAATCATTGATGTTCGGGACGGTTTCGTCCGATAAAAGGCCTCGAAAGTGTAACTTTCGGGGCCTTTGTTGTATAATCAGGAGATTTTTTTAGTAACTTTGACCGATGATTGGCATTTTCGATTCCGGAGTAGGCGGATTGTCCGTTTGGCGTGAGATTTATCGCCTGATGCCTGGTGAATCCTGTCTCTATCTTTCTGACGGGGCTTTTTGTCCTTACGGACCAAAAGATCCGGTATTTATCAGGGAGAGGGCGGTTAGTATATCCGATTATCTCATTAATAAAGGGGCAGAGATTGTTGTAGTTGCTTGCAATACGGCTACTGCAGCAGCCATCGGTTCACTAAGGGAGGAATTTGATGTTCCCTTTGTAGGGATGGAGCCGGCTATTAAACCTGCTGCATTGCACTCAAAAAGTGGTGTGGTAGGGGTTCTTGCCACTGCCGGGACATTTAGAGGAACTCTTTATCTCGATACGCTGACGCGCTTTGCAGGGGATGTAAGAGTGGTTGAGCAGGTGGGAGAGGGGCTCGTGGAGGCGATTGAGAGAGGTGTTTTCGACTCGCCGGAAATTGATAATCTACTGCACCACCATATTGATGGTATGGTTGCCGCAGGAGCGGACCACATAGTTTTGGGTTGTACCCATTATCCATTTTTGGAAGAGGCAATACGCAGAATTGCAGGCCCTGAAGTCGTGATCGTCAATCCTGCGCCGGCAGTTGCTGCTCAGACTATGAGAGTACTCTCTCATTTGCGGGATATATCTCAAGGGAGTGGAGAGTCTTTTTTCTGTTCTACGGGAGATATGACCGTACTCAAGATGTTGGTTCGTCGTGAAATACCAGAGTTAGATGATTTATTTTTTACTGAAATTTCAATTTAAATTATAAAATCACTCCAATACTACGCTACGCTACACTACATTATACAACACAACACTTTTTAAAATTGTACTATACATTACATTGTACACTACATTAAAGGGCGCTGCACGAATCTACACCAACCTAACCAAGCTACACTGCATACTCCATACTCCAAACTACCCACTATTCACTTAAAACTCAAAACATACCCCGTACCCCGTAACTCAACACCCGATACTCACAACTTATAACTCCAAACTAATCACTACTCATAACTACCCACTTATAACTCAAAACTACACCATCATGACTCCAATCTTTTTTGTAATTCCGGTATGCTCAATTTTCGCACTGGTATTTGCTTTTATATTTTACCGTCGTATGAAGCGTTCGGATGAAGGAACTCCGACAATGAGGGAGATAGCATCTCATGTTAGAAAGGGGGCAATGGCCTATATAAAGCAACAGTACAAGATAGTTTCCATCGTATTTCTCGTTCTCGCCCTATTCTTTGCCATTCTTGCATACGGTTTTGGAGTACAAAATCCTTGGGTGCCTTTTGCATTTTTGACGGGAGGCTTTTTCTCCGGCCTTGCCGGATTTATCGGTATGAAAACCGCAACTCATGCCTCTGCGCGTACAGCGAATGCTTGCAGAAATTCTCTTAATTCGGGACTCAGAGTGGCATTTCGCTCGGGAGCGGTAATGGGCCTTACAGTTGTAGGACTTGGCCTGTTGGATATCTCGCTCTGGTATATCATACTTGAGACCTTTGTTAAGGAGACTACGCCTGAACAAAAAATGATGGTTATAACCACCACGATGCTGACCTTCGGTATGGGAGCCTCCACTCAGGCACTTTTTGCGCGCGTTGGTGGGGGTATTTATACTAAAGCTGCCGACGTTGGAGCCGACTTGGTGGGTAAAGTTGAAGCAGGTATTCCTGAAGATGACCCTCGTAACCCTGCAACAATTGCAGACAACGTTGGAGATAATGTTGGTGACGTTGCAGGTATGGGAGCAGACCTCTATGAGTCTTATTGTGGTGCAATCCTCGCTACTGCAGCTCTTGGGGCTTCCGCTTTCTTCTCAGTGGGACATCAAGCTCAGATGAATGCCGTATTTGCGCCGATGTTGATTGCAGCGGTGGGAATTGTTCTTTCGATTATTGGTATCTTTACAGTACGGACCAAGGAAAATGCCGGAATGGACAAGCTCCTTAAGTCGCTCGGTTTTGGAGTAAATCTTAGTGCAGTACTCATTGCGGTCTTTACCTTCGTTATATTATGGCTTCTCAAACTGGAAAACTGGGTTTGGATCTCTTGTTCGGTAATTGTCGGACTGCTGACTGGTATTATAATAGGACGCTCGACGGAATACTACACATCTCACTCCTACAAACCTACTCGCAAAGTGGCTAAAAGTGCAGAAACAGGTCCCGCAACAGTGATTATCTCAGGTGTTGGTGCAGGTATGATCTCAACAGCAATTCCTGTTGTTACCATTGCATTAGCTATTATTCTTGCATATCTCTTTGCCATCAAATTTGAATTATCTGCAATGCTTTCAGCACATAACCTGAGTCTTGGACTTTACGGTATAGGTATCGCGGCAGTAGGTATGCTTTCTACTTTGGGTATTACCCTTGCGACAGATGCGTATGGTCCTATAGCTGATAATGCAGGAGGTAATGCGCAGATGAGTAATCTTGATCCTGAAGTACGGAAGAGGACTGACCTTCTAGATGCACTTGGTAACACAACAGCTGCTACCGGTAAGGGATTTGCCATCGGCTCGGCAGCTTTGACAGCGCTTGCTTTGTTAGCATCCTATTTGGAGGAGATTAAGATCGGTCTTGCGAACATCGGGCAGACAGTAATTGACATTTATGGTCGCCAGGTGGAGGTAGCACAAGCTACAATCCCTGATCTTATGGAGTATTATCAACTCAATGTGATGAACCCCAAGCTACTGGCCGGACTATTCATCGGTGCTATGATGTCATTTCTATTCTGTGGTTTGACCATGAACGCTGTTGGACGCGCTGCCCAAAAGATGGTGGATGAGGTGCGCAGACAGTTCCGTGAGATTAAGGGTATACTTACCGGTGAGGCAACTCCTGATTATGCAAGATGTGTAGAGATTTCTACCCGTGGAGCACAGAGGGAGATGCTAATGCCTTCACTTATTGCAATAATAGTTCCCATTGTCGTAGGAATTGTCTTCAATGTAGCCGGTGTTGTCGGATTGTTGCTGGGAAGTTTGGGCTCCGGATTCGTACTTGCAGTATTTATGGCCAACTCCGGTGGTGCTTGGGATAATGCCAAAAAATATGTAGAGGAGGGCAATTTGGGCGGCAAGGGATCTGAAGCACATAAGGCTACGGTTGTCGGTGACACTGTAGGTGACCCCTTTAAAGATACCTCAGGCCCTTCACTCAACATTCTAATCAAGCTGATGTCCATGGTTTCGATTGTAATGGCCGGCTTGACTGTGGCTTTTTCGATATTGTAAATAATATGAATCGTAAAGAATGATATAACCCCAAAAGTTGAAAAAACTTTTGGGGTTATGTCGTCAATAGTTATCTTTTATCGAATGCAATCGAATTAGTCGGACGGAGCAATCAATAGAATACGCTTATAGTGTATGGAACACCGTTCAGGACATCAGTACGACCTGTGTACTGTTGTCCGTATGAAGTTGGCTCCGTATCCACTGTTGTTGCACAAAAAACTGAAATGTACAGTTTGCCGGCAGTCGGTTTGGTTATTTTCAATTCCTTGGCAACTCCGTTGGCGACATTAAAATACAAAGAGTTGTCATTGAAAGCAAAAGATTCGGGATTAGCAAATAAGTATAAATCGAATCTTTCCCAACCTTTCTGAGGAGTAATGACGATTGTCACCTTATCGATATTCTTCGGTATATCTACGGCAAAATGATGATACTGTCTATCTCCGATTTTTGTAAATGCCGGATTGTTATCAGAGGTTGAACACTTCATCTCTCGAGGTTCACCATTTTTAAGAACACCTTTCAATTTCGGACGTCCGTTTCCGTCAAGGGCGTACTTAATCATAGCGGACATCAATTCCAGTCTTTCTCCGGAAACCACTCTTTCAGGATGAGAGCCGATAAGAACCACGCGACCATCATATTCGGAGGCCTTATATGCCCATCCTGCCACTTCTTTATGGATGTTTCTCTCAATTTTTAGGGTATCTCCGTCATAGCGTAATGTAACCTCAGTACCTTCAGGTACATTATCCTCCATCCATGCAAAGCATCCGCCGTTGTGTCGTACACTGTCGATCACCATATCACCGCCGAAAGAATAATATTTGAGCAGAGGGGATCTTTTCTCTACAATCAGTGATGTGAAGGACTTATTCAGAGTAGTTCCCCTCGTATAACCCGGCCATATTCCATAGTACTCCGGAACGTCTACTATGCCGCTGTCTTTCATGAAACCTTTTGAGGCTATGTATGCACCGGCACAGGTGCCGAGGTAGCTGCCGCCTTCTGAAACAAATCGACGTATGTTTTCACGCCCTTTTTCTCCGAGAGAACGTCCGTGCTGTGTAGCCTTTCCGCCGTTTGTGTATATCATTCTGAATCTCGGTGTTCCATCGGGATAGAGAAGGATGCCGTTCTCATCCATTTCAGAGCCGCAATACAATAAGGTCTGAATAAGCGTGTCCAGAGCATTTAGATCCTCGCTTTTGGACGAATTAAACATCTCGATGGATAGATTCAAATAGTTTGCTGCAGGAAGATCAGAATAAGAGTTGAGAAATATACCTCCGTCAAAGAATATATCTTTGTAATAACCCTTTGCGTGGTTCTGGCCAAAGGAAACAGATGATACGGAGAGTAGAATTACGAATGATAGACAATACCGAAGTTTCTGCATGATGATGTGAGTTTTTTACTTCTTGTTGGGTTCGTCCAGCTCCAGATGGGGGTTCCTTTTTGCAGAACGCGCCAGGAGGATGGAAACTGTTATGGCAATCATGCCGAGTACGATAAATATGTACTCTGCATTAACAGCTGCAGTTACTTCCTGCTGTGCAAAGAACTCTGAACCAACCTCGGCAGTAATGGTCTTTTTGAAAATTCTGCCGACAAACATAGGCACAAGGAGCATACCCATATTCTGAATCCAGTAGATAAGAGAATATGCTGTTCCGAGGTTCTTTTCAGGTACAATCTTGGGGACTGAAGGCCACATTGCTGCGGGTACAAGTGAATAACCTGTTCCGAGAATGGCAATTCCGACATATCCGTACAGAGGAACACCAGCAGGTGCGAAAGCTATTATGAGGTGTGCTACAAATACCATAACAGCACCGGCTATCATCCACCTTGTCGCTTTTCCGAGTTTGTCAACCAGAACACCGAAGAGGGGAGTACCGACAACGGTGAAAAAAGGTATCATTGAGATCATCCAGGTAGCAGCCTCCAGCTCTATTCCGAAACGAGGTATGAGGATGGATGTCGCAAACTTCTTGAATGAAATGATGCAAACATAGAAGAAGACGCAGAGAAGCGAAATAAGGATAAAATGTTTGTTGCCAAGAACCCTGAAAATGTCGGAGAATTTGAACTTGTCTTCATCGGAAGTGACAACTTTGTCAGTTGCACCGGTTATCCGGTCAAACTTTGCGTCCATTGCAACGAAGATGGCCCAAAGGATACCTCCAATCAGGAGGAGCCCTAGTCCGAACAAAGCAGGCTTACTGGTCTCACTAAGAGGATACATACCGTTTGCAGCGGCAGAAACGAGTCTGGGTGATAGTATAAATGCAGTTGCCGTGCCGAGTCTGGCAATGGCCAGCTGGAGTCCCATTGCGAGTGCAGTGTAACTGCCTTTAAACCATTTGGCAATGGAACGGGTAACACCCACTCCTGCAATCTCACTGCCGAGTCCGAAGAGCATACAGCCAATGTAAGCCACAGTAAGGGAGTGACCTGCAGCCACAATGGAAGGTGTGGAGATGGCCACATAGACCAGTGCCGCACCGGCAATCATCAAACCTACGAATATGGATCCTGTTATGCGTACACCCCATTTGTCGAGAAGCATACCGCAGATAATCAGGCCGCCCCATACGCAGAGGAAGGAGTAGCCTCCCGCATAAAAGCCATAGTTGGCAGCGTCCCAACCGAGCTCCAGCATTTCGGGATGCTTAAAGATGTGGGAGAGAGTTGAGAACATGTCATCGAAGAAGTAGGAAGCAAACATCGGTACCACGAGGCACGCGAGAGCAATCCAGGCCCATCTGTGTATGTTCTTTTTCTTGGCTCGAATTTGTTGTTCAGTCATAAAATGTTGTTATAAAGTTATTAGTTTTATTCGGGGTTATTTCCTTATATTGGGCAATTCGAGGCCGTAGCCTTTGCGACGGTCTTCCGCCTTTAAGAGGAAAGTGAAAATGAAAGCAAGCACGCCGAAGCTCGAGAAGATGAGCATTGGAGCGAAATATCCACCGGTATGGAGGAGTACCTTTCCGATGAGAAGAGGCACGAAGCTCAGACCGATGTTCTGCACCCAGAAGATAAGACAGTAGGCTGATCCGAGGATCTTTTCGTCAATAATCTTGGGAACTGAAGGCCAGAGGGCTGCAGGCACAAGAGAGAAAGATACTCCAAGTATCACTATCAGCAGAAATGCAAACCATTTATGAGGGTATAGGGGCAGTATGAATGCGAAACTCAGGTGACATACTATCATTATGATGGATCCGAGCATCAGCATGGATGCTCCCTTTCCCTTAAGGTCAAGGAAAATTCCAAGCACGGGAGTTAGGATCATTGCCAGGATAGGGAAAAAGCTGAATAGTCGTGAAGCCGTACCGGCATCGATATTCAGAGTCACCTCGAGAAAGTTGGGTGCATATCTCTGGAAGGGGAAAATAGCGCTGTAGTAGAGCACGCAGAGCAGAGCCACAATCCAGAACATCTTGCTCGAGAAAATTTTTCCAAGATCCTTTACCCGGAATTCGTCCTCGGAGTTCTTCTCTCCGGAGGCAATACCGGCCTGAACAAACTGTTTGTCAAGCTTGCGATCCATTACGGTGAATACTAGGAAGAAGATCAGACCGACACACAGTAGTGCGGAGCAAAATGCTACAGGGGCAAGTACAGAAGCGTTGTAACGGGCGGCAATGATAGGGGCAAGCCACATTACGGCGAATACGCCAAGACGGGCGATAGCCATTTCGAGACCCATTGCGAGGGCCATTTCCTTGCCTTTAAACCATTTTGCAATAATCTTAGAAACCGTAGTACCGGCCATTTCAGCGCCGCATCCGAAAATCATGAAACCGAGGGATGCCATCTTGGCGCTGCTGGGAAGAGCTGTCCACCAGCTACCGAGCCATGCGCTGAATTCGGTAGTCTGAAACCAGTCAGTGATACCTACAAACTTTATGGCTGCTCCGATCACCATCAGTGAAGCGGAGAGTGTGCCGGTAAAACGGACGCCCATTTTGTCGAGGATAATACCTGCGATGATAAGAAATCCACATACATTAAGGATGTATTCGGATGCGGCATAAGTGCCGAATACGCCGCTATCCCATCCGAGAGAACTTTCCACGAGGGATTTGAGCGGTGACATTACATCAACGAACATGTATGCGAAAAACATCATCAGAGAGATGAGTATCAGAGCACTCCACCTTGCCAAAGGTGAGTCGTTGATCAGTTTAGCCAATTTTTCTGCCATAATTATCTTTTTTTATGATTTTTTTCAAAGAAATGTTAAAAATAGTGCATTTCAACGAAACGGCAAAATATAATTGGGACCCTCCAGTTTTATTTCTGCAATTGGAATATAAGTTGTACCTTAGCATGTTAATTCAAAATCCATATAATTATATATTATGACACTTGATGTAGTTCTGGGACTCCAATGGGGAGACGAAGGCAAGGGAAAAATCGTTGATGTGCTTGCAGACACATATCCTGTCATAGCTCGTTTCCAGGGAGGACCCAATGCGGGTCATTCTCTTCATTTCGAAGGCCATAAAATTGTATTACATACTGTTCCTTCGGGGGTTTTCCGTTCCAATGCCACAAATATCATAGGCAACGGTGTTGTGCTGGATCCCATTATTTTCAAAGGGGAATGCGAAACCATCATAAAAATGGGCGTACCCGTAAGGAAGCGTCTTGCCATTTCCAAAAAGGCTCATTTGATTTTACCCACACACCGTACGATAGATGCTGCTCAGGAGGCTGCTAAAGGAGCAGCAAAGATCGGATCCACTCTTAAGGGCATCACCCCTACTTATATGGACAAGATAGGTCGTAATGGACTCAGGGTGGGCGACATCCTCTTGCCTGATTTCATCTCCAGATACAACGATCTGAAAAAACAACATATTGAATATCTCGGACAATTTGACTTTGAATATGATATCATGCAAAATGAGGCCGAGTGGTTTGAGGCAGTAGAATATCTCAGAAGTTTCAATATTGTTGACAGCGAATATATGGTCAATGAGCTGCTCACTTCAGGGAAAAAAGTTCTAGCTGAAGGGGCGCAGGGCCTGATGCTCGACATTGATTTTGGCTCATATCCCTTTGTTACTTCATCATCTACCGCTTGTGCGGGTGCCTGCATTGGGCTAGGAGTCTCTCCAAAACTTGTGGGCCGTGTATATGGTATTTTCAAAGCTTATTGTACCAGAGTAGGTAGCGGCCCTTTTCCAACGGAGCTCTTTGATGAAAGAGGGGAAGAACTACGTAGTCGCGGATTTGAGTTCGGTGCTACCACCGGCCGTCCGCGTCGCACCGGCTGGCTTGACCTTGTGGCTCTCAAATATGCGATAATGATTAACGGAGTCACCGATTTGATAATGATGAAATCCGATGTTCTCGATTCATTCGATACCGTAAAGGTAGCAACGTCGTATGTAATTGATGGACATAACTCTTCTCAGGTGCCTTACGATTCCTCTTCCGAAGTGACTCCCGTATACCGTGAATTTCCGGGATGGAAGAGAGATCTCACCGGAGTACGGGAAGAAGAGGAACTTCCTTACGAATTCGTACGTTATGTCAAGTTCATCGAAGAGGAAACAGGTGTTCCTATAAAAATTATATCCATCGGCCCCGACAGGGATCAGACCATAATCAGATAGGACGAATCCGGTGGCATTGCTTGAAAAGATAGAATTCCCTGCAGACATTAAAGATTTGTCGCTAGAAGAGCTGGAGCAGTTGTGTTCCGAGCTTAGGGAGTATATTGTCAGCTGTTGCGCAGAAAATCCGGGTCATATAGGAGCAAGTCTTGGGGTTGTGGAAATTGCAGTAGCTCTGCACAAGGTATTTGATACCCCAAAAGACAAAATAGTCTGGGATGTTGGTCACCAGGCATATGCGCACAAGATTCTTACCGGCAGGCGTGAGGCCTTTAAGACCAATCGAAAGGCAGGTGGAATAAGTGGTTTCCCCAAGCGTTCGGAGAGCGAATATGATGCATTTGGGACGGGACACTCCTCTACATCCATTTCTGCAGCGCTTGGATTGGCTGTTGGGGCGCAGATGCAGGGAAGCACGGAACATTTTGTGGCAGTCATTGGTGACGGTTCCATGACAGGAGGACTGGCCTTTGAAGGACTTAACAATGCAGGTTCTCTCAAGACAAATCTGCTGGTTATCCTGAATGACAATCAGATCTCAATTGATAAAAGCATAGGTGCGCTGCACAATCATCTCATGAAGGTGACCACCAGTCGCAAGTACAATCGTCTAAAGAAAACAATCTGGGACCGCCTCGGCGCTAGAAAGATCCGTACCCATATTCAAAATTTCCTCAAATACATAAAAAAGGGTATTCTGCGCAATACCAGCACGAGCAATCTTTTCGACTCCCTCGGATTCAGATACTTCGGCCCTATGGATGGTAACGATATCGGGCAAATGGTCAATATTCTTAGTCGTCTAAAAGATATTGATGGGCCCAAACTCCTTCATGTCATAACCAAAAAAGGAAAGGGCTACAAGCCGGCTGAGGACAATCAAACGATTTGGCATGCTCCGGGCCAGTTTGATCCCGTCACAGGTGCCAGAATCTCAGGCAATGCGGGCGCATCAAAATTTCAGGATGTATTTGGACAGACACTGCTGGATCTTGCAAAGGAAAATGAAAAAATTATCGGTATTACCCCCGCTATGGCTACCGGCTGCAGCATGAACATAATGATGTGCGAAATGCCGGACCGTGTGTTTGATGTGGGTATTGCCGAACAGCACGCAGTTACATTCTCTGCAGGCCTGGCGGCTACAGGTATGCTGCCTTTCTGTAATATCTACTCCTCATTCGCCCAGCGTGCATATGACAATGTCATACATGACGTGGCCCTTCAGGAACTCAAGGTGGTTTTTTGTCTTGATAGGGCGGGAATTGTTGGAGAGGATGGGCCCACACATCATGGTGCCTTTGATTTCTCTTGTTTCAGACCGGTTCCCAATGTAACGATAGCAGCACCGCTCAATGAACTTGACCTTCGAAATATGATGTATTCCGCAACGCTGCCGGAGTACGGAACTACTATAATAAGGTATCCGCGCGGTACCGGCAATGGCACTGCCTGGAGGGATGAACCTTTCCGGAGAATCGAACCCGGACGTGGAGTTATCCTCCAAGAGGGAAATGATGTCGCCCTGCTTAGCATCGGTGCCATAGGTCACAATGGTTGCCTTGCGGTAAAGGCAGCGCAGGAGAGGGGAGTCAGCGTGTTTCACTGTGACATGAGATTTCTCAAGCCGATTGACGAGAAGATACTAAGGGAGGTATGCTCCAAAGTAAGTCGTATAGTCACACTCGAAGATGGTACACTCATCGGCGGTCTTTACGGTGCCGTATCGGAGTATGTGGCTTCCCACAAACTCCCCTGCAAAGTGACAGGACTCGGGATCCCCGACAGGTTTATAGGCCAGGGTACACCTGCGCAACTATACAAGGAGTGCGGATACGATGTTGATGGGATATTAAAAGTACTTATAAATGCTTAAACACAGGCACGACCATACCGGAGGTATCCATAATATGGGAGGTGACAGTGACGGCGACGCTCCATTGCTGACCCACAAGTTTTGGGGCCTTCTGATTTTTCTGGCCGTCATCTGGCTGATGTTCTTCTCTACTTTCAAGCTCGGTTCCTACCCTCAACGATGGATTGAGGCTCTGATGGGAAAATTTTCATTCTTTCTCGGGCAAAAGATGCAGGATGGATGGCTTCTGGATTTTCTTCAAAACGGTATAATTAATGGTATTGGCGCGGTGCTCGCATTCCTGCCCAACATACTTATTCTCTTTTTCTTCATATTTCTTCTTGAAGAGACGAGGTATTTGCCCAGAGCCGCCAAACTGATGGATAAGTATATGCACGGAATCGGCCTTCACGGCTGTTCTTTTATTCCTCTACTGATGGGATTTGGGTGCAATGTGCCGGCGATAATGGCGACAAGGAGCATAAAGAGGCGTGGAGACCGTATCCTTACGATGATGATGATCCCCTATATCCCCTGTAGTGCGCGTATTCCGACGTTTCTGCTTTTTTCGGGGATATTTTTCCCGAAGCACAGCACTTTGGTAATGATGCTGCTCTATCTGGTGGGCATTCTGACCGGTATTGTGATAGCGCTTATAAATAAAAAGATTTTTTTTAGAGAAAAATCAGAGGATTATGAGACGGAGTTGCCTCCTCTAAGGGTTCCGAATATCCTGGCGGCTCTCAGAGGTATGTGGCGTGCGGCATCCGAGTATCTTAAGAAAATCGGTACGGTGGTACTGCTTGCAGTGGTTATTGTCTGGGCACTGGATTATTTCCCCATCAACGAGGGTGTACCGGTAGAGGAAGCCTCTCCATCCTATCTGCATCGCTTCGGTCAGGCAGTGGAGCCCATTATGGCTCCCCTTGGTTTTGACTGGAAAATGAGTGCGGCACTGATAGCCGGCATCACGGCCAAGGAGTTTATCATCAGTACCCTGGGAGTTCTCTATCAGGAGAGTGGTGAGGAGTTGGATACAACTGCGCTTTCGGCAAGAATAGCATCAGACGACACTGTCAATCCGGCCAATGCCCTTTCTTTCATGGTCTTTTCTTTGCTATATATTCCTTGTGTGGCTACTGCTGCAGTCATCCGCCGCGAGAGCGGCAGTTGGAAATGGTCCCTGATTTCCATAATCACTACACTGGTGGTAGCATGGCTCTTCGCTTTCGTTGCCTTCAGGATAGGAAGTCTGTTGTGGTAATGAAAAAAGTGCATAAATTCTTGAAAAATTTTGCCGATTAAGATAAATGCCATATATTTGCACTCCCAATTTAAAAAGCCGACATAGCTCAGCTGGCCAGAGCAGCTGATTTGTAATCAGCAGGCCGTGGGTTCGAATCCCTCTGTCGGCTCGTTTGAAAGTTTGAAAAAGCCTGGGGAGATACCAAAGTGGCCAACTGGGGCAGACTGTAAATCTGCTGGCGCACGCCTTCGTAAGTTCGAATCTTGCTCTCCCCACTTTTTTTTGTTGATTAGGCGGAAGTAGCTCAGTTGGCAGAGCATCAGCCTTCCAAGCTGAGGGTCGCGAGTTCGAACCTCGTCTTCCGCTCAAATTGAATTATTGCCAGTGTAGCTCAGAGGTAGAGCGCTTCCTTGGTAAGGAAGAGGTCGAGAGTTCAATTCTCTCCACCGGCTCCAGCAATTAATAACAATATAAAAACAAAATTATGGCAAAAGAAAGTTTTAAAAGAGATAAACCGCATGTGAACATCGGTACTATCGGCCACGTAGACCATGGCAAAACTACTTTGACCGCTGCTATCACCAAAGTATTGGCAAAGCAGGGTCTCTCTGAGGTTAAATCATTCGATCAGATTGACAACGCTCCCGAAGAGAAAGAGCGTGGTATTACCATTAATACTTCTCACGTTGAGTATCAGACTGCAAACCGTCACTATGCTCACGTAGACTGCCCGGGTCACGCCGACTATGTAAAGAACATGGTTACAGGTGCTGCTCAGATGGACGGTGCTATACTGGTTGTAGCATCTACGGACGGCCCGATGCCCCAGACCCGTGAGCACATCCTTCTCGCCCGTCAGGTGAACGTTCCCCGTATCGTTGTTTTCCTGAACAAGGTGGACATTGTTGACGATCCCGAAATGATTGAACTCGTTGAGATGGAAGTTCGTGAACTCCTCAGCTTCTATGAGTTTGACGGTGACAATGCTCCCGTTATTCGCGGCTCCGCCCTCGGCGCTCTCAACGGTGATCCTCAGTGGGAGGAAAAGGTAGTTGAGCTTATGGATGCAGTTGATAACTATATTCCTATTCCCAAGCGTGACAATGAAAAACCTTTCCTATTGCCTGTAGAGGATATCTTCTCGATTACCGGTCGTGGTACAGTTGCTACGGGTCGTATTGAGACAGGTGTTGTAAAGACAGGTGACGAGGTTCAGATCATCGGTCTTGGTGAACAACCTAAGAAGTCAGTCGTTACAGGTGTGGAGATGTTCCGTAAGATCCTCAATCAGGGTGAAGCCGGTGATAACGTAGGTCTTCTCCTCCGTGGTATTGATAAAAAAGAGATTAAGAGAGGTCAGGTTATTGCCCACCCTAATACCATTACTCCTCATAGAAAATTTGAGGCTGCAATTTACGTATTGAAGAAAGATGAAGGTGGTCGCCACACTCCTTTCCACAACAAGTATCGTCCTCAGTTCTTCATCCGCACACTTGATATTACCGGTGAGATTGAACTTCCGGCAGGCGTTGAAATGGTAATGCCCGGTGACAACGTGACAATTAAGGTTGAGCTTATTTATCCTGTGGCTCTGAACGAAGGTCTCCGTTTCGCAATCCGCGAAGGTGGTCGTACGGTAGGTTCAGGTCAGGTTACTAAGATTATCAGCTAATCAACAATAGCGTTATCAAGAGGGTGACACATATTTGCGCCGCCCTCTTGTTATCATAGGGGAATAGTTCAAGGGTAGAATAGTGGTCTCCAAAACCATCGATGGGAGTTCGAATCTCTCTTCCCCTGCAACTGCCGATGGTTACGCGTTGGCATGTTATTAACCGGCAAAACAAAAGCTTCCAATTGTCTTTGCCAACAAAATAATAACAATGAGCAAATTAGGAACTTACGTAAAAGAGTCTTTCAAAGAACTTACAACAAAAGTTGCCTGGCCGACTTGGAGCAAGCTCCAGAGTTCAGCCATTCTGGTGATGGTCAGTACACTGATTTTGTCAGTTGTAATCTGGCTTGTCGATTTCGTCATCAAAACCATTATGACCGGTCTTTACCAATTGTAATGTTATGAGTGAAATCACCAAGAAGTGGTATGTTGTCCGTATAATTGGCAACAAAGAGAAAATCGCCAAAGAACATATTGAAAAGGAGATGGGCAAGGGAATGCTTAAGCATATTACCGATGTCCTTGTTCCTACTGAAAAGTATTTTGTGATAAAAAATGGCAAGCGCGTAAGCGCCGAGCGCAATTTTTTCCCCGGTTATCTCTTTGTTGAGATCACATTTCCCTCTTTTAAGTCCGACAATCCAGACGACACGAACGAACGTAATAGGTTTGAGAAGGAAATCATAGGCATAGCCCAGGATGGCCTTCGCGAACTTCCCAATATCATCGGTTTCCTCACTGAAGGCAAAGAAAGGGTAATCAACCCAGTGCGTCAGTCTGAGATTGACCGAATAATGGGTCGTGTGGACGAACTGAGTGATCAGGATGGAGAGATCTTGGTACCGTTTGTTGTGGGAGAAGCTGTAAAGATCATTGACGGTCCTTTCAAAGATTTCAGCGGTAATGTTGAGGAAATTCTCGAAGAGAGAAGAAAACTCAAGGTTATGGTTAAAATCTTCGGCAGGAAGTCAGTCATTGAGTTGAATTTTGCTCAGGTAACAAAAGAATAATAAACAAAAGACATTATGGCTAAAGAAATTGCCGGGTTTATTAAATTGCAGATCAAAGGCGGAGCCGCCAATCCTTCACCTCCGGTAGGACCGGCCCTCGGTTCCAAGGGTGTGAATATCATGGACTTCTGCAAGCAGTTTAATGCCCGCACTCAAGACAAAGCCGGCAAGGTATTACCTGTGGTAATTACCGTTTACAGTGACAAGTCTTTTTCTT
>Ga0255341_1000154_pt1 | contig 127085 bp, 132 predicted proteins | sample wastewater_treat_8_FD_192418 | JGI IMG/M metagenome (GOLD analysis project Ga0255341, IMG submission 192418) | Wastewater microbial communities from Lulu Island WWTP, Vancouver, Canada - plant12 | ecosystem: Engineered > WWTP > Wastewater > Unclassified | place: Canada: Vancouver, British... | reverse complement strand
CAATATGACAGGCGCGTATTGCGTATATTGCCAAAATGACAGACTGAATATATAGAAAAAAAAAGTTAAGTTTGTATAAAGAATACAATTAATGAAAGCGTCTATAAGGAATATCCTGATATTTTTGGGGGGGGGGCTGCTTCTTGCATGTGCATGGTATTTCAGGAATATAGTTGTTTATATCCTTGTTGCCGGAGTGCTTTCGATAGTGGGGCGCCCTCTTGTAGATCTGCTTTCCCGCATACGGATTAAAAAATTCTCGATCCCTGTACCGGTAAGTGCCCTGATCACCCTGCTTTTACTGTGGGGAGTCATAATCCTGTTTTTTGTTATTTTCATTCCTCTTCTTACAAAGCAGATATCTTTCCTGTCAACAATAGATAGTTCTAAAGTTGTTCAACTTATAGAGGATCCTCTGAACAGGATCGAAAATGTCTTTCGTTATCTGAATAAAGATCTTCCCCAGGATATGTCGTTGAAGCAGTATTTTGCCGGGAAAGTGGCAGAAGTTCTTAATATAAATGTTATTCAAAACTTTCTTGGTTCTATCTTTGGAGTGCTTGGCAATGTTGCTGTCGCGATCTTTTCAATTTCCTTTATAACTTTCTTCTTCCTTAAAGACCAGCATCTTTTCTTCGAATCAATATTGATGTGGGTTCCTGATAAATACACAGATAATTTTACAAGGGCTCTTTATTCTATCAAGAATCTTCTTACAAGGTATTTCATCGGGATATTTATTCAAAGCACATGTGTCATGATCCTGATATCTGTCGGGATGTTAATAATCGGAATTGATTTTCAGCAGGCTCTTGTTCTTGGACTTATTATCGGCATTCTTAATATAATTCCCTATGTAGGTCCCTGGCTTGGGTTTTTTATTGCTGTTACTATGGGTGTGGCATCGTATATTAATATGGATTTCAGGACAGTTGTTATCCCTATAATATATAAAATGTCAATTGTAGTGATAGTGACCCAGTTTATCGATAACTGGATTCTGCAGCCTACAATTTTTTCAAACAGTGTCAGAGCGCATCCTCTCGAAATCTTCGTGGTTGTTCTTGCTGCAGGTTTTGCTGCAGGGATACCCGGTATGATATTGGGGATCTCCGCTTATACAGTGATACGTGTTTTTGCCAGAGAGTTCTTCTATAATTTCAAGGCTGTTCAGAAAATTACATCAGGTTTGACTCCTGCCGATATAGGCGCAACTATGACAGTCTCGAATGAAGAGGAAGAAATAGTCCCTCCCCCTGTCAGTGAGGCTGGTGATCCTGTTCAAAAAAGGAAAAAATAAAAAACATATTTACTTTTCCTGCATTACATTATTAGAATTATACTTCATCTGTATATATGGGCAAATTCTTTCGGAAAATCAGGAACGTATACATGTTCTATTATGAGGGATTCAGAGACATGTCCTGGTGGGGGAAACGTGCATGGATAATAATAATCATCAAGCTAATTATAATTTTTGCTGTTCTGAGAATCTTCTTCTTTCCAGATTTTCTCAGGAAGAATTTTGATGATGATAAACAGAGAAGTGAATATATCCTTGATCAGATAACCTCCTTAAACGAAATGTATGATTGAAAATGTTGATCTGTCATTAGTCGACTGGTCAAGGGCCCAGTTCGCTCTTACAGCTATCTATCACTGGTTCTTTGTCCCCCTGACGCTGGGTCTGTCATTCATAATCGCTATAATGGAGACTCTTTATGTGAAGACAGGCAATGAGGAATGGAAGAGAACCACTAAATTCTGGATGACTCTTTTCGGAATAAATTTTGCCATCGGGGTTGCAACAGGTATCATTTTGGAATTTGAGTTCGGTACAAACTGGTCAAATTACTCCTGGTTTGTTGGCGATATTTTTGGTGCCCCTCTGGCTATTGAAGGGATTCTAGCATTTTTTCTGGAGTCAACTTTCGTGGCTGTAATGTTCTTCGGGTGGAATAAGGTAAGCAAAAGATTCCATCTGATCTCAACATGGCTTGTTGCAGTCGGTGCAAGTCTCTCGGCATTGTGGATTCTCGTTGCAAATGCATGGATGCAGAACCCTGTAGGCATGGTTTTCAATCCTGAGACTGCAAGGAATGAAATGATCAACTTCTGGGCAGTGCTATTTAATCCGGTTGCAGTCGATAAATTCATGCATACAATAACTTCCGGTTTCCTCCTTGGTTCGATTTTCGTTATAGGAGTCAGTTCATTTTATCTGCTAAAGAAAAGAGAAGAGTGGCTTGCTAAAAGAAGCATACTTATAGCCGGTATTTTCGGCTTTTTATCATCACTTACAGTTGTGTTAACAGGTGATTTATCGGCAAGGACACTGGCAGAGGTTCAGCCTGTTAAATTTGCAGCTTTTGAAGCTCACTATGAAGGGAAGCGTAATGCCGGATTAGTTGCTTTCGGCCTGCTTAAAGATTCTGAAGAGAAGATTGGTGAGAAAAATGTCAAGGATTTTGTAATGAAGATTGAGATTCCCGGATTTCTTTCAATAATGACCGGGGGAGATAAGAACAGTTTTGTGCCTGGTATTAAGGATCTTATCCTTGGCAATTCTGAAGATGTTCAGATTTTAAGCGTGGAAGAGAAAATGGAGAGGGGCAGATACGCCAGGGACCTTTTGAATGAGTATAAAGAGGCTAAGAAGGATAAGGATGTAATAAGAGCTGATGAGATAAAGAATATTTTTCTTGAAAAGGATTTCATAAATGACTATTTCAGGTTTTTCGGCTATGCATTTCTGAGATCGCCGGAAGATGCTATCCCGAATGTGTCAATTGCTTTCTATTCTTTCCATCTGATGGTTATCCTTGGATTCTTTTTCATAGTAATATGTGCACTTTCAGTATTTCTTGTTCTGAAGGATAAAATTCAAAAAAACCGGTGGTTCCTGTGGCTTGCATTGTTTTCAATACCTCTTGTATATATAGCAAGTGAATCGGGCTGGGTACTTGCTGAAATGGGAAGGCAGCCATGGATCATCCAGGATCTTATGCCCGTATCGGCTGCCGTTTCGCAAATCAGTGCAGGTTCTGTAATAACTACTTTCATTCTTTTTGCAGTACTTTTCACAGCTCTTCTTGTGGCAGAGATCTCAATAATGCTGAAACAGATCAGATTAGGACCAAAACATAAGGAGGATATTAAATGACAATAATGGTATCATATCTTTTTTTACAGCATTACTGGTGGCTTATTATTTCGCTTCTTGCCGGTCTCCTTGTGTTCCTGATGTTTGTACAGGGAGGGCAGTCGTTCATTTTTTCTCTTTCAGAAAATGAATCTCAGAAAACAATGATTATAAATGCCCTTGGGAAAAAATGGGGGTTTACATTTACAACACTGGTAACTTTCGGAGGAGCATTTTTTGCCTCATTCCCGCTGTTTTACGCTTCCAGCTTTGGCGGAGCCTACTGGCTTTGGATGACAATACTTTTCAGCTTTGTCATACAGGCAGTAGCCTATGAGTACAGGTCCAAACCTTCCAATGTGTTTGGTAAGAAAACATTCGATGTTTTTCTTTTCATTAACGGTGCATTAGGACCCTTCCTTATAGGAACAGTAGTTGCTACCTTTTTTTCAGGTTCCGAGTTCAGCCTGAATGAAATGAACCAGGTTTCATGGGCCAACAGATGGCATGGCCTTGAAGCTTTGACAGACGCCAGGAACGTATCTCTTGGGCTTGCTGTTCTTTTTCTGACAAGGATGAATGGATTATTATACCTCATTAATAGAATTGATGATGAAGATCTTAATTCAAGATCATTCAAAAAGTTGATTTCGAATACGGTGTTTTTTCTGGCTTTCTTTATTTTCTTCCTGATAACACTTTTTATGGCTGAAGGATATCAGGTGGATAATAATAGCGGGAGCATTGTAACTGAAAAATTCAAATATTTTAACAATCTTCTTGAAATGCCGCTGGTACTGATAATTTTTCTTTTAGGGATCCTCGCCGTTCTTTATGGAGCAGGAATATCAGTTTTCAGACACTCTACGAAAGGTATCTGGTTCACGGGGCCAGGGACAATAATGACAGTGTTGGCCCTGTTCCTGATCGCAGGATTCAATAATACAGCATTTTATCCTTCATCATTCGATCCCGGGAGCTCCCTTACAATCCGGAATGCTTCGTCAAGTTTCTTTACACTGAATACAATGATGTATTTTTCTTTCATTATACCTTTTGTGATAGCATATATTTGGTTTGCATGGAAAGGAATAAGCGGGAAAAAGATTACAGGGACTGTGATGAAGAAGAGCGAACATATCTATTGATGAGAATTAATGAGCTGATGAATTGTTAGGAAAAGAGAAAAATCATGTATATATCAGAGATTCTTCAATACCTTTTATGGCCGGCTTTGATTCTTATAAGCTGGTTTGCAGTGAATGCGGCACTGGCCTGGTACGAAAAAAGATATCAGGATAATAAATGAAAAGCCCTGTCTGCTAAAAGCCTGTAGATAATAAGATCATCAGAATAACAGAGAGATAAGGGATACAATTATATATAGTGGAATTATCAGGGTTACTGATCCTATTCCCAGGGTGATCAGTGCTATTACGACAAGCGAGATCAGCAGATATCTGCCTTCATTATTCCTGAATTTAAGGTTTGTTATTTTCAGTGACATCAGAGGAAGCCTGCTTACCATTAAAAGGGAAAGCACTATTGTCATTGTAAGCAACAAACCGGTTGAATGAAGTAATTCCCTGAAAAAAATCCTGCTGGAATAGCTGGAGGCAATTACAAGAGATATCACTGCAAGTGCATTTGCCGGAGTCGGCAGTCCCCTGAATGATTTTGCCTGTGATGCATCAAGATTGAAAACGGCAAGACGTACAACAGCACAAATACACATAATTATGGGTGTAAAGAGGATCAACAGTTCAATAGCGCTGCTGGCATTAAATATCATGGGGTAGGTGAGGGAAAGTGAATTTCCCAGCAGTTGGTACATTATCAATGCCGGCGCAACACCGAAGCTGATTGCGTCAGCCAGAGAATCAAGTTCCTTTCCTAAATCTGAATATGATTTCAGCATTCTTGCAGCAAAGCCATCAAGCCAGTCAAAAACCATTGCCGCAACAAGAAGCCATGAAGCAGTTACAAGGTCCCCGTTTACAGCTAAAATTACTGATATAAAACCTGCAACAAGGTTAAGGATTGTTATAATATTGGGAACATGTTTCATTTTGAATGAAAATGTCAGAAGGAAAGCAAAATTAAGATAAATTTCAGTAATAATGCCATTTTGGTTAAATTTGGCCTTATATAAAAGGCCGATGATTGATTTGACGAATATAAAGATAGCTGTCGATTTTGATGGTACAATAGTCGAACACATGTATCCTGAGATCGGGAAAGAAAACCTGTTTGCATTTCAGACACTGAAAGAGCTTGAGAAGAAGGGCGCTAAACTGATATTATGGACATACCGTACAGGTAAAGAGCTTGGGGAAGCTGTTGAATACTGCAGAAAAAACGGGATTGAATTTTATGCTGTGAACAAAAACTATCCCGAGGAGATCTTTGATGAATCTGTAAGCCGTAAAATTGATGCCGATATATTCATTGATGACAGGAATATAGGAGGATTCCCGGGTTGGAGCAAAGTATGGCAGATACTATTCCCCTATGAATTACTTCAGATAGAGACTGAAAAGCGTATAGCAGCTGCAAGGAAAAATAGACTGAAACGTTTCTTTTTTGGGAAGAAAAAGACAGATTGAAACACAATTTTATGAAATACATACTGTCCCTTTTGACCTTACTCCTGATTGTCTGGACCATATCATGTTCCGGACGCCCCGGGCAACATGCCGAACAGTTTGTCAGTGTTGTTAATGAAGAGCCGGAAGAGGAAAGGGTGAAGCTCATAAGCATCAGTTCTCCGGCAGATGATTCCGAATTTAAAGTTGGAAGCCGGATTCAGATTGTGGTAAGCCCCGAAAAGGCGGAACAATTGCCGGATTCTGTAGTAGTATTCTTCAATGGATTGAGAACAGGATCAATAACATCATCACCATGGGAATTTTCAGTTGCTTCAGAAGAAAATACAACAACCGGCAGAAAATCTGTCAGGGTAGTTGCCTATAAAAAGGGTAAGGCAAGGACAACCCTGACACGTTTCGTGACTGTCCTCTCAGATGTTGTTCCAAAACGGAATGGGTACAGGATAATTAACAGCTATCCTCACGACAGGAAAGCTTTTACCCAGGGCCTCTTTTACCATGATGGTCTTTTGTATGAGGGTACAGGTGAAACAAGTTCCAGTCTTCGTGAAGTTGAACTGGCAACTGGCAAAGTTCTGAGGCAGATTAATCTCGATCCTTCACTTTTTGGTGAGGGCATCACCCTATACAAGGATAGGATCTACCAGGTCACCTGGACATCAAATGTGGGTTTTGTATATGAACGGTCAACATTCAGACAGATAAACAAAATCTATTATCAGACTCAGGGCTGGGGATTGACAACTCTGGATGACAATATCATAATGAGTGATGGCACTAATGTTATATATTATATTGAGCCAGAATCATTTAATGTTGTTTCGAGGAGGGAGGTTTATGATAATGAGAAGAAAGTAGATCAGCTTAACGAACTGGAGTATATCAATGGAGAGCTTTGGGCCAATATATGGAACACTGATCTTATTGCCCGGATAGATCCTGTTTCGGGAAAAGTCATAGCCTACATAGACCTGAAAGGTATTCTCAATGATCCCCAAATTGATACAACTGAAGATGTGCTGAATGGTATTGCCTGGGATAAAGACAATGACAGGATTTTTGTCACAGGCAAGAACTGGCCGAAACTTTTCGAAATAAAGATCATGGAATGATCTTTGTCCCATATACTATGTTCACAGCTGCAGGGATAATGCTGAATTCTATCGGAGTATGTCCCAGAGATTCGCCATCAGCTTCAGCAAAAAGAACCGATTCAGAAGACACCTTAAAGTTATTGCAGCGGTATCCGTCAACTTTAGGATGGCTGAGGATAGTTCCGTCATAAAGGATCTTCAGGTTCTTGATTATTTCAATCCTGCCTATATCCCGGATCACAGTAACATCCAAAAGCCCGTCGTCAGGGAGAGCCTCAGGTGTTTGCCTCATGCCGCCGCCGCAATACCTTCCGTTACCGACATTTATCGAGAATATTCTGGTTGAATATTGCTTACCGTCAATCTCCATTGTAACATTTGATTTTTTATAGGCCATCAGGCTTGTCAGCAGATTGAAGAAGTAAATAGTCTGGTTGCTTCTTCCCTTGTCTTTTTGTCTGTTTGTCTTTTTGATAACAAGAGCTTCAAATCCAAGTCCTGCAATGTTTATGAAATATCTTTTGTGTTGTTCGTTCCCGATGTAATAGTTTATAACACCTACGTCGTGAAGCAGGAGTCTGTTCTTTTTTATAACCCCGACAGCACCTTCATACACAAGGGGAATACCAAACATTCTTCCCCAGTCGTTACCTGTTCCGACAGGTATCATTCCAACTGAAACATCTTTGCCGGGACAGACCTGCTGGCTGAAAATGCCATTTATCACTTCATTCAGTGTACCATCGCCACCCACGGTTATGATTTTTCTGAAACCATCAATAACTGCATCTCTCGCAAACCCGATTGCATCAAGTTTTCTCCCTGTGAATTTTGAAACAATGGGAATTTCCTTTTTCTCAAGCAGGTCGGCTATTCTGTTCCAGTCCTTCTTTCCCTTACCGTTGCCGGCATTTGGATTGACAATTGTAAACCATTCAGGTCGGATATTCTCAGAATGCATCTAAATATTTTTATAAGAGATAAGAGTATAAAGATGAGAATAAAACATTAATCAGAAAGTAAATTATTCGTAAGAAAAGATATATAAAAAAAACTTATTAACTATTATTTTTTAGTGCTTTAAGATTCACATAATCAATATCATGCAAAGATAAACAGCAAAAAACGATGTTAATAAGATGTTGAAAATCACGAATGAAATGTTTACAATTACATTCGTGGTTGCCCGTGCCATGGAGCTATTAATAGTAAATTTGAGGCGCAAAAATATATTATAAAAAAAGAGAGGGAAACAAATGGGAAGGATAATAGCTATTGCAAATCAAAAAGGGGGAGTGGGAAAGACTACGACGGCGATTAACCTGGCTGCCAGCCTTGCAGCGCTTGAAAAAAAGGTTTTGATTATAGATGCAGACCCCCAGGCAAATGCAACTTCTGGAGTTGGAGTAGATACGCGCCAGATAAGATGTACGATATATGATTGCCTTATTGACGGTAAGGATCCGGCAGAAGCTATTCTGAAATGCGAAATTGAAAACCTTTCGCTTATGCCATCGAATATTGATCTTGTTGGTGCAGAAATCGAGATGCTTGACAGGCCTGAAAGGGAGAAGATCCTGAAGAAAATGATTTTTAAGCTTAAGGATGATTACGATTACATTCTTATTGATTGTTCTCCGTCTCTCGGACTTCTTACTGTTAATGCACTTACCGCATCAAATTCGGTTATAATACCTGTACAGTGCGAATATTTTGCGCTGGAGGGACTTGGTAAGCTTCTAAATACAATAAAGATAATCCAGAATAATCTCAATTCTGATCTCGAGATAGAAGGGTTTCTTCTTACAATGTATGATGCAAGGCTAAGGCTTTCTAATCAGGTAGTTGACGAGGTGAACAAGCACTTTCAGCAGATGGTTTTCAAAACTATCATCCAGAGGAATGTCAAGTTATCCGAAGCTCCAAGTTTCGGGCAGCCGGCAATCCTCTATGATGCTGATTCACGGGGTGCTGTCAATTACCTTAATCTTGCCAAAGAGTTGATTGAGAAAGTCGAAGCAAATGTAAATGAAGTTTAATCCTTATATATATGGCGAAGAAAAATGCTTTGGGAAGAGGTCTTGGAGCTTTAATTGAAGGTGTAGAAAAGGAAATACTGGAAAAAAAAGTAGAAGCGAATAAGGATATTCCAATAGATTCAATAGATGCTAATCCTTTTCAGCCAAGGACCACGTTTGATGCACAGTCTCTTGAAGAGCTTGCATCTTCTATAAAAAAATTAGGTGTTATACAGCCTCTTACAGTCAGGGAGGCCGGGAATGGAAGATATCAGCTCATAGCCGGAGAAAGACGCTTAAGGGCAGCAAAGCTTACGGGCCTGACACATGTGCCGGCATATATAAGGACAGCTGATGATCAGGCTATGCTTGAACTTGCTCTTGTTGAGAATATCCAGAGAGAAGACCTTGATGCAATCGAAGTTGCAATAAGTTTTCAACGTCTTACGGAAGAATGTAAACTTACTCAGGAAGAGCTTAGTGCAAGAGTTGGCAAACAGAGATCAACAGTCGCAAATTATCTGAGGCTCCTCAAATTGCCTGCAGAAATCCAGCTCGGCATACGGAATAAACAGCTTATGATGGGGCATGCCCGTGCACTTATAAATATTGAAGATCCTAAAAAGCAGATAGATGTCTACTACAAAATTATTGAAGACGATTTGTCTGTAAGACAGGTCGAGAAACTTGTAAGGGAACTGGATTTTGATAAGAAAAAAGATCCCCGGAAAATTGAAAGAAAGAAGAAACTTAACGATGATTTCGTACAGCTTACCGATCATCTTAACAGGATTTTTTCTTCTAAAGTGAGCTTCAGGATAAATGAACATGGCAAGGGCAAAATAGTGATACCATTCGAAAATCCGGAAGAGATGGAGCGCATTTTGGGTGTGTTTGATCGTCTCAACTCCTGAAAAATATTATCTTTATCGCGCCGTTATAAAAATGCCGGGATTCTGCTGTGGTAAGTATTAAATTTGAAGGCGCAAGTAAAAATATCACTGCTTCTTATAATCTGCCTGAGTGTTTCAATGAAGAATATTAATGCCCAGGACACACTGTTTGTTGACGCCGAACCCAAGCTTGTCAAGAAAGCTGAACCTCTGAGAGCAACAATGCTTGCAATAGCATTTCCGGGACTGGGACAGATTTACAACAAAAAATACTGGAAAGTGCCCGTCGTGTATGCAGGCTTTGGAGGAATAATTTATGCGATCAAGGTTAACTCTTCAGGTTATAACACTTTTATAAAAGCCTATCAGGATTTTACTGATAATATACGTGAGACTGATTCATATCTCGAACTGATTAAAAATGCAGACCCTTCTACTTATGACCCGGTTCTCCATCCCAATACCTATGACCCTTCAAATGCTGAATGGTACAAGGAAAGAATGTTAAGACAGGTTGATTATTTCAGAAAATACCGTGATCTTTCGTATATTGGCATCGCGGCATGGCTGCTTGTAACAGTGCTTGATGCCAACGTCGATGCAAGCCTGTCAGATTTTGATGTCAGCGATAATCTCGGAATGACATTTGAACCTGTCCGAATGCCGCTTTATGGACAATCGATGATGGGTTTCACAGTTAACCTGAAGTTGAATTTCTGATCAATGTTATGATGATGCGAATAAAAACTCTTATAATACTTTTTCTGTTTGCTGCCAACATAGCCGGCGCTTATTCTGAATCCGATGATACAATTATTATTAAATATGATGACGATTCCGAAAATATCAGCATTGATCTTGACAGCCTTGTCAATGACTGGTATGTGAAAAAAGCCCTTGAGAATAATCCTCAGGTCCTTTATGATGACACAACAGGTATTGAATACCCGGACTCCATTTATACAAAAAGGATAGCAAAGATAAATTCAGTTGTGAAACTAAATTACAATAGTATAATCAGAAACCATATACATGTTTATACAATAAAGAAGCGTCCTCAGTTTAAGGTAATGCTTGGCCTGAAAGATTATTATTTTCCTATGATAGAGGATATTTTTGATTATTATGGACTTCCGTCCGAGCTTAAATACATGGCTATTATTGAATCTGCTCTCAATCCAAATGCGGTAAACAGGCGTTCAGGCGCAACCGGCATGTGGCAATTCATGTATAGTACAGGCAGATCATACGGACTTACAATTAATTCGATAGTTGATGAACGAAGGGATCCGGTGAAGGCAACACACGCTGCAGCAAGATATATGCGCGACCTGTATGATATTTATAAAGACTGGATCCTGGTAATTGCAGCATATAACTGCGGCCCGGGAAATGTGAACAAAGCTATAAGGAGATCGGGGAACAAAAAAGACTACTGGCAGATTTATTACAGGCTTCCAAGAGAAACAAGAGGATATATTCCTCAGTTCATTGCTGCCGCTTATGCGGTTAATTATTATTCTGATCATAATATTCAGCCTATACCTGTTAATTTCCCTCTTGCTACTGATACAATAATGCTGAATAGTGATATACATCTCACTCAGGTATCTGAGGTTCTTGGCATCCCGCACGGAGAACTGCGTGCCCTTAATCCCCAGTACAGAACCGGCCTTGTGCCGGGGGCAACAAAACCGTCTTCCCTTACTCTGCCACTGAACCACCTCGGTGATTTCATTGACCTGAATGATACTATTCGAAGCTATAAGCCAGAAGTGTATCTTAACAAAGCTGTCCTTATAGCCGATCCTTCAAGATCAACATTCGTTCCTCCGGATGTTAAGGGAAAAACAAAACTTATCTATACTGTTAAGGAGGGAGATAACCTTGGATTTATATCTGAATGGTACCGCGTGGGATTATCAGACCTCAGGTACTGGAATAATATTTCCAGGAATTTAATACGGATAGGTCAGCAATTAGTTGTCTATGTCGATCCGGAAAATGCAGAATACTATTCGAAGATAAATTCAATGTCTTTTGCCGAAAAGCAAATGTCTGTCGGGAAGTCAGTTGCTCCTGTGTCGCAGGTTGCTCAGACTACTCCTGCTGAATCCGATTCAGACTATATCACTCATATTGTTCGCAATGGGGATACGATATGGGATATAGTTAAAATTTATGGCAATGTTACAACGACTGAAGTTCTGTCACTTAATAATATTACTAATCCTCAAAAAATTAAGGTAGGACAGGTTCTGAAGATCAAAAAACGAGTTGATTCATGACTCAAATATCCGGTCCCGACAGGTCGTTTTTACTTCTGCTTTTTATATTGCCGGCCTCACCGGTCTGTCGTTTATGTTTCCCGGGTGAAGTTTGTTTTATTTCCGATGAGGGCGACAGATATTCTGCCATTTATTTCAGGATCTGAGATGATTTGATTAGTCTATACATTCCCGCCTGAAACAGGTTTGGCATAAGCAAGGACATCTGCACCGGTTATTTCATCCTTACAAAGTATTATTAGTCTTTCAAGGACATTCCTGAATTCCCTGATATTCCCCGTCCATTGTATCTTCTGGAGTTCTTTGATTGCATCTTTTCGTATTGTTTTTTTGCTCATACCGTATTCCTTGCATATCAGCGAGTTGAAATGGTCAGCAAGGAGGGGGATGTCATCCTCCCTTTCGTTGAGTGTCGGAACATGGATGAGGATAACACTCAGACGGTGATAGAGGTCTTCCCTGAAGTTGTTATTCTCAATCTCCTTCTTTATGTTTTTGTTGGTGGCTGAAACGACACGGACATTCACCTGTATATCCTTTTCAGAGCCTACACGGGTTATCCGGTTTTCCTGGAGAGCCCTTAATACCTTAGCCTGTGCAGACAGGCTCATGTCTCCTATCTCATCAAGGAAGAGGGTGCCGCCATCGGCCTGTTCAAATTTTCCTATCCTCTGTTTGATAGCCGATGTAAATGATCCTTTTTCATGTCCAAATAATTCGCTTTCAATCAGTTCAGAGGGAATTGCTGCACAGTTTACCTCTACGAAAGGGCCTTTTGCCCTGTTACTTTTTTCATGTATCTGATGGGCAACAAGTTCTTTTCCTGTACCGTTTGCTCCTGTAATCAATACCCTGGCTTCGGTGGGAGCAATTTTATCGATCATTTCCCTGACTTTATTAATAGCCTCTGACTCGCCCACTATTTCATACATCTTGCTTACCTTCTTCCTGAGGACCTGGATCTGGGTTATCAGGGACGATTTATCCATGGCATTACGGATTGTTATAAGGAGCCTGTTAAGATCAAGAGGCTTTTCAAGGAAATCGTATGCTCCTTTCTTGATAGCTTCTACTGCAGTATCGATGTTCCCGTGCCCCGATATCATGACAACAGGAGTGACTGTTGAGATCTCCATTATTTTCTGGAGTACCTCCAGACCATCCATTTTCTGCATCTTAATATCACAAAGTACTATATCGTATTTTTTTTCTGAAAAAAGTGCCAGGCCTGAGGGACCGTCTTCAGCAAGATCAACCTTGTATTTTTCATATTCCAGAACATCCTTGAGAGTGTTCCGGATAGCTTTCTCATCATCAATAACTAATATTTTTGGCATGATATTTATTTTTTTCTGTATCTCATCAGACAGGGTTTATGCCTGTAAAAAAGAGACAGGCCAGTTTATCCACTATATTTCAACCATTTCCAGATTTCTTTCCACGAGGTCTTTTTCCCGTACATAAGTATGCCTGTTCTGTAAATCCTGGCAGCCATCCAGACAAAAGCTATAAAGGTTATTACCATCAATCCCATTGACAGCGTAAGCTGCCATGCAGGAACACCAAAGGGGATCCTGGCTATCATTACTATCGGAGATGTGAGAGGGATTAATGAACACCAGAAGGAAAGAGAGCTTTCAGGATTCTGCATAGTGCCAAGTGCAACCATAAGACCAACTATTATAGGAATAGTGACTGGCATCATAAATTGCTGTGTCTCTGTCTCATTATCGACTGCTGATCCTATTGCTGCAAAAACTGATGCATAAAGCAGGTAGCCTGTTATGAAATAAAAGATGAAAGACAGAATTATTAGCAGCCAGTCCTGATTTATTGCACTTTCAAAGATCTTCGAGAATTCAGCAAGTTCCGGAGATATTTCTACTGAGCTTACCTGTGTCGATTCAATAGCTGGTTGATTTTTCGTCATTATATCCTGAGGAAGTGTCTGGGTAATCTCGGTGAGATCCGTCTTTTTTAGTACGGTACCTTGCACAAAAGCAACAACAGCTATTGACAGGATAACCCAGGTCAAAAACTGAGTGAGGCCTACCAGGGCTATGCCTATTATTTTTCCCATCATCAGTTGTATTGGCTTTACTGACGATACTATCACCTCAACTATTCTGCTTGTTTTTTCTTCGATAACGCCCCTCATAACCTGCGAACCAAATATGAAAACAAGCATATACATTAATAATCCGCCTATATAAGCCAGAGCCATTGCAATTCCCGTACTTGTTTCCTTTACCTGGCCGGCATCATCAATCTTGATTGTCTGAACAGAAACCTGGGTATTTATATTCTTAATTATATTATCCAGATCCTGAATATTATATGCCAGAAGTTTTTGTTTCTCTATCTCTTTTTTAAGAGAACTGTTTATGTGGTCAATAAGACCTATCGGTGGTGTCTTTTTCGAGATCAGTTGAATTGCATTAGGAATATTAACCAGTTCAGGGGAGATATACAGGATGCCATAATAACCCTGTTCTTCAAAGCTCCTTTTCAGTTCATTTACATTGGTGTTTTCAAGGTATACATATTGGGCATCATTTGTATTGGGAATTACATCCCTGAACAGGTCAGAGCCATCTTCAATAACTGCTATCTTCTTGAACTCTTTGTCCTTGTCACTCATCATGAAGATTATAGGAAGAATGATAATAGCAGCCATAAAGATCGGAGCGAGAATCGTCATTATTATAAATGATTTTTTCCTCACCCTGGTGATATATTCTCTCTTGATAATGACAAATATCTTATTCATATTTAGGGATGTTCAGTCTTTGGTATTATTAATTGCGCGATTTAACGACCCTGATGAATATTTCGTTCATTGACGGACGAAAGGGGTTAAAAGACAGTATCTCTCCTGACTGCATCAGGAAATTCAGGATATCATTTGTTAATGTTTTTCCCGAGGTTTTGATCCTTAGGGAGGTATTACCGTTTTCAGACTGTTGATTCAGCACACTGAAGAGGTCATTACGCCCCGGGCTGACATCACCCCTCAGTGTGACATCAAATTCATTGCCTCCCCACTCGCTTCTTATCTTGTTCACACTTCCCTCCAGGATTGTGCGGGCTTTGTTTATCAGTGTTATATTATCGCATAATTCTTCAACAGACGACATATTATGTGTCGAAAAAATAATCGTAGCACCTCTTTCCCTGAGGAAGAGTATTTCGTTTTTGATAATATTTGCGTTAACAGGGTCAAAACCAGTGAATGGTTCATCAAAAATTATCAGTTTTGGTTCATGCAGAACAGTTGTAATGAACTGAACTTTTTGCTGCATGCCTTTAGAGAGCTCCTCAACCTTTTTCCCCCACCAGTCAATAATATCAAGTTTTTTGAACCAGTATTTAAGTCTTTTCATGGCTTCGGTTCTGGATAGTCCTTTAAGCTGAGCCAGATAGAGAGCCTGTTCGCCTACTTTCATCTTTTTATACAAGCCTCTTTCTTCAGGGAGGTAACCTATGAACCGGACATCATCCGGCATGAGTTTCTTTCCGTTCAGGAATAGTTCTCCCGAATCAGGTCCGGTAATCTGGTTTATAATTCGGATAAGGGTTGTCTTTCCTGCTCCGTTGGGGCCGAGCAGTCCATAGATGCACTGTTCAGGAACTGAAACACTTACATTATCAAGCGCCGTAAAAGAACCGAACTGCTTAACAATGTTTCTTGCTTCAAAAAGTGACATAATTAATTTAGGTTTTATCTAAGATAATTGATAAAGGTATACAAAACTTGGATAAATGATTAGATCACTATTCAAAATAACCTTTCATTCTTTCGAAGAATCCCTTATCATTCTTGTCGGGATTAGGTTTGAAAGATTCCGATTCCTTGAATTTTTCAATTAGTCTTGCCTCTTCTTTTGGCAGGTTTTTAGGAATCCAGACATTCACATTTACAAGCAGGTCACCTTTTCCATAGCCATTTACATCAGGAAGTCCTTTGCCTCTGAGGCGGAGTATCTTGCCTGGCTGAGTTCCGGGCTCAATCTTTATTTTGACATTATTATCGACTGTCGGCATTTCAACCTGGGCTCCCAGAATTGCATCGGGAATGCTGATGAACAGGTTGTATATTAAGTCGTTGCCTTCTCTTATAAGTTCAGGGTGTTCAATTTCGTCTATTACAACAAGCAAATCTCCGTTTATTCCGCCTCTTCTTGCTGCATTACCTTTTCCATTTACTGTTATCTGCATACCCCTTCCCACACCGGCCGGGATATTGATTTTAATGATTTCTTCTTTCTGAATTATACCTTCTCCGTAGCATGATGCACATTTCTTTGTGATAGTTTTTCCTTCACCATTACAGGCAGAACAGGTTGAAGTAGTCTGCATCTGTCCCAGAAGAGTATTTGTAAGTCTCGTCACATGTCCTGATCCTCTACATGTTGAGCACGTTGAAAAACTACTTGAATCTGCAGCGCCTGTGCCTCCGCATTGAGAGCAGGCAACATATTTTTTGACCTTTATTTTCTTTTCGGTACCATTTGCTATCTCCTGGAGTGTGAGATTTACCTTAACTCTCAGGTTGGAACCCTTGTTTACGCGCTTTCCGCCGCGTCTGCTTCCCCCAAAAGCACCGAAGCCCCCAAAAGCATCTCCAAAGATATCACCAAAGGAAGAGAATATATCCTCCATTGTCATTCCTGCACCCCCGAATCCATTACTGCTACTCCCCATTCCGGCATGTCCAAAACGGTCATAGCGGGCCTTTTTGTCATCATTGCTGAGAACCTCATAGGCTTCAGCTGCCTCTTTGAAACTCTCCTCAGCTTTCTTGTCTCCGGGATTCTTATCGGGATGATACTTTAAAGCCTGTTTCCTGTAAGCTTTTTTAATTTCTTCTTTTGTAGCGCTTTTAGAAACCCCAAGTACCTCATAATAATCTCTTTTTTCCATTTATAAATCCTATTTGCCTGCAGTTCCAGCTTATTCTCCCACAACAACCTTTGAGTATCTTATTACCTTATCCTTAAGGTAGTACCCTTTAAGTATGACATCGACATTTTGTCCTTTCTTTTCCTCTTCTTCGACAGGGACTTTTGCTACTGCATCGTGAAGTTCAACATTAAAAGGACAGTTGAGAGCATCAATTTCCTTAATGCCCTGCTGCTTCAGGAACTCACTGAATTTATTGTATATAAGAATTATTCCATCTTTAATTGCCGGCCAGTCCTTCGCATCCTCAATATGAGAAAGAGCTCTCTCAAAGTCGTCCATAACCGGAAGGATCTTAAGCATTATATCTTCAGCGGCATATTTTGAGAGCTCTACTTTTTCACGCAGTGTGCGTTTCCGGTAATTGTCAAATTCAGCTGATAGACGCAGATATTTATCCTGCATTACTGCCAGTTTTTCTTTATACGATTTATCATCTGTGACAACTTTGTCAGCACTAGCCGGTTTCTCTTCTTTTGTCAGATCAGAAGATTCACCTGAGTTATCAGAAACAGTTTCATCTTCCAAACTGGTATTGACATTTCTTTTGTTGTTGTTATTGTCTTTATTATCTGAAGTTTCAATGTGTTTGTTATTCACGGGTTCAGTCCCGTCATGAGTTTTCTTTTTCACCATCACCTATAATTATTCGAATTGATACCATTGTGATATCAAATTATCTGCCAATGAGGAAATATTGACATTTTGACAGTGGCTTTTTTGCTGTTGTCCTGTTTCTAAATTCGTTTTATGTCTGCACCAAGTGCGTTAAGCCTTTTATCTATATCCTGGTAGCCTCTGTCGATCTGTTCTATATTATGAATTATGCTTTGGCCATCAGCCGACATGGCAGCTATTAGAAGGGCCACTCCGGCTCTTATATCGGGAGAGCTCATAACAGTACCGCGAAGCCGGATCATTTTATCCATTCCAATAACAGTTGCGCGGTGAGGATCGCAAAGAATGATCTGAGCCCCCATATCTATCAGTTTATCAACGAAGAAGAGCCTGCTCTCGAACATTTTCTGGTGGATCAGCACTGCGCCTTTTGCCTGCGTTGCAGTTACAAGGAATATGCTCAGCAGATCGGGAGTAAGACCGGGCCAGATAGCATCAGCTATGACCATTATTGACCCGTCAATAAATGTTTCTATTTCGTAATGTTCCTGGTGCGGAATATAGATGTCATCTCCTCTTCTCTCAAGAGCAATCCCAAGGCGCCGGAAAGAATCGGGGATAATTCCCAGGTTATCGTATGCAACATTTTTTATTGTCAGTTCAGATTCAGTCATTGCCGCCATGCCAATAAAGGAACCTATTTCGATCATGTCGGGCAATATTGTATGTGTACAGCCTTTCAGTTCTTTAACGCCATGAATATGCAGCAGGTTGGATCCGATTCCTTCGATATTGGCTCCCATTGAAACGAGCATTTTACATAGCTGCTGTATGTAAGGTTCACAGGCTGCATTATATATTGTTGTACTTCCCCGGGCAAGAACAGCAGCCATTATTATATTTGCTGTTCCGGTTACTGAAGCTTCATCAAGATGTATATATGATCCTTCAAGTACTGAGGCTTCTGCTTTGTAGAACAGACCGGGATCGTCAGATTCAAGGACTGCACCAAGTTTCTGGAAACCTATGAAATGAGTATCAATGCGTCTGCGTCCTATCTTATCTCCTCCGGGTTTTGGAATAAATGCCTTTCCGAACCGCGCAAGCAGAGGACCGACAACCATTATTGATCCTCTCAGACTCATGCTCTGGTCCCTGAATTCAGGTGTCTGAAGATAATCAAGGTTGATATTTTCAGCTTTGAAAGTAATTACTGAATCTGATTCACGGGTTATTGTCACACCCATGCACTCAAGCAATCCGATAATTTTGTCAACATCGGCAATATGTGGGATGTTCCTGATTGTAACACTATCTGAAGTAAGAAGAGTGGCACATATTACCTGAAGGGCTTCATTTTTGGCCCCCTGTGGAAAAATTTCACCACTGAGACGTCTGCCTCCCTCAACGATAAATGTTCCCATTAATGACGGTTATGCCCCTTCTTTTTATTGTAATGTTTTCCCTGCTGTTTATTCTGCGTTTTCCCCTGGGGTTTCTTTTTGGTTTGCGGCAACAGTTCCTTTATTTCAAGGATCTTTACCCCTTCTGTTATTTTCAGCTTGCCTTTTGAAAGGTAGTTCAGATCATTTATTATCACTTCATCTGCAACCTGACTTCTGTTCCAGGTGACATATGATTTTTTCATCTGATTGACAATCAGTGTTGTCATATATTCCTTTTCCTCTCCCTCCTCAAGCTTTACAGCAGCATCTATCATCAGTTCAATTATCTTGCCATAATGAAGGAATTTAATATTTCCCTGCTGATAAGGTACCTGTTTGGGCTTTTCTACGAATCTCGTTGGCTCAGGCATAGGATATGGAGAATCTATATCAAGGTCAAATTCTGCGATCAGGGCTAAATGGTCCCACAGCTTATGCTTGAAATCACCTTCATCACGCAGGTGGGGGTTAAGATTGCCCATTATCTGAATAATAGTCCGGGCTGCACGGTTTCTTTCATTTCTGTCTTCAATAGTCTTTATGTGATCGACCATTTTCTGTACATTTCTTCCATACTCAGGCAATGCCATCCTTTTCCGTTGCGTGTTATAATCGTGAACCATAATAAATGCTTAATAGACAACAAATCTAAGAATTATTAATCAAAAAAAGCAGAAAATCTTTGGCTATAAGGTTTGTTTTATAAACCCAGGAACTGTATGGCAAGACCTGACATCAGGATTACAGAACCTGCGATCAGGTGATTAAATTTCTCTAAAGGCTTTATATTGATCCTTGTCAGTCCCAGTTTGAAAACAAGTACTACAGTCATCATTGTGGCAACAGTAACCAATGAGAAGAGAAGGGCAACAAAAATTGTTCCTGAGATATTATTCTGTGCCGCAGGGTACATTAATATAGGTATCAGGGGTTCACAGGGGCCAAAGACAAAGATCAGGAAAAGTATCCAGGGGGTTGTTTTAACTACTTCATCATCATGGATATGGGCATGTTCCTTTTGGTGAGAATGTTCATGATCGTGTTTTTCGCCCCCAAGGTGGAAATGAGAATGTTTATGCTTTTTGTTTTTTATCAGATTACGTATGCTGATTATTACATATACCAGTCCGAAGGCTATTAAGAGCCATGCAGCAATATTCCCGCGGAACGATTCAATTGCAACAAGCTTATTCAATTCAGCTCCTATTCCAATTCCTATGAAACCAAGAATTACCGAGCTAAGCACATGACCAATCCCGCACAGGAATGTAATAAACATCGTTTTCCTGACAGACCATTTCCTGGCTTCACTAAGAACAATGAATGGCAGATAATGATCCGGTCCTAGCAGGGTATGCAGGAAGGCTATAGATACTGCGGTTCCGGAAAGAAGAGCGATAGATTCGTTCATACCTTTTATAGTAATCGTGTTAACATAAACAAGATACAATTTTATATTTATAAAAGAATGGGAAATTGCATTAATCACAGGAAATATAGATCTAAATGTAAAGTAGTTAAAAAGGGAGCGGAATATTGCTTATTCGCCGGGAATCCATTTTCCTTCTCTAAACAAATATTCGTTAATACCAATATTTTGTTCGCGAAGCAGGCGCCGGGAATCAGTTATGAATTTCTTCATCTGCTCAAATTCTGCAGCTTTTGAAAAGAATCCGGGATTATCTTCAAATTTTGAACAGGGAAGGATATAAAATTTTGTCCTGTCATTCACTACCGGTGTATAAACCCAGATAAGATAATAGCCTGCTTCAGTTATCCGGAAGGAATCTCCCTGCTTTAAAATTTCTATCCTTACCATTGTTCCACCGTCAGTCTTTGGTTTTCGCTGGTTGGAGACGAAATTTCCGAGCGAGTAAACAAGAATTTTATCTTTATTTGTTTCTTCATTTCTGGACCAGACCATTTTTTGGAGTACATGAGGATGTGAACCGATTATCAGGTCTACACCCTTTGAAAAGAAATAATCTGCCAGTGCAGTTTGTTCAGGAGAGGGAACAGTATCGTATTCGGTACCCCAATGAAGAAACAGTACAATAATATCAGGTTTCTTCAGTTTTGCTTTCTCTATGTCGTTTGTTATAAGATCTTTATTTAACATATTGACAATAGCTGGTTCAGGGATCCTGATTCCATTGGTGCCATAGGTATAATTAAGAAGCGCGACAGATATCCCGTTCTTTGTTAAGATGAGAGGCTGGAGAGAATCTTTTGCAGCTCTGTTCACAAAGGTTCCGGTATGGGAAACCCCGATGCTGTCGAGCCTCATAATTGTCCTGTTGATTCCATCAAGACCACGGTCAACTGAATGGTTGTTGGCTGTTACAAGACAGTCGATTCCGGCATTTTTGCAGGCTACAGCAAGTGCCGCCGGAGAACTGAATTGCGGATATCCTTTGTAAGGAGGTCCGGCCAGAGTCACTTCAAGATTGGCAATGGAAAGATCTGCTTCGCTTATCTCACTTCTTATGTGGTCAAATACATCATTGTAATCATACTGCTTTGTTTCCCTGTTTTCAGCTGACCAAATCTGGGTGTCATGTCCCATAATATCACCAATGAAAAGCAGTGATATCTTCTGCTCCGTGGATGTTGATCCCTGTCCCAGCAAGGTGATTGCTTTGAAAAAGAAAAGGATAGCTATATATGATTTAAGCTGTATTTTCATTCTTCATAATATCAAAGACATTGAAGACACAAAGATAAAATATTTATAACTTTGTCGTCTTTCCATTAATCTTTTACAAATCAGATGAATTGGAAAACAGGGATAGCAGAATCTGATTCTGAAATTAAGAAGTTTTCTTTAATTGGTGCTTTAATAGCCCTGGGTATTGTATTCGGTGATCTTGGCACCAGTCCTCTATATACTTTTAGAGCAATAATAACAGGAGGGAAGGATAATTTCAACGAGTTGTTGATATTTGGAGGGCTGTCATGTGTTTTCTGGACACTAACTCTTTCTACAACAGTAAAATATATAATTATTGCTCTGAATGCCGACAATAATGGTGAAGGCGGGATTTTTGCACTGATAGCCCTTATCAGAGAGAAAAAGTCGTGGATTGCCATTCTGACAATGATTGGGGCAGCAGCTCTTCTTGCCGACGGGGTGATCACTCCTGCAATAACAGTTACTTCATCTATTGAGGGATTAAAGTTGTATAGCTCTGAAATCCCCGTAGTTCCCATTGTGCTTTGCATACTGACTGTTCTTTTCTTTATTCAGCAGTTTGGGACCAATTTTGTAGGAAAATCATTCGGACCAATAATGTTGATATGGTTCATTACATTAAGTATCATAGGATTGTCGCAGCTTGTTCTATATCCTGAAATTCTAAAGGCGGTGCATCCCCGGTATGCATACCGTTTTCTTGCAGAATATCCCGGAGGATTTGTCCTGCTTGGAGCTATTTTCCTTTGTACTACAGGTGCGGAAGCTTTGTATGCTGACCTGGGCCATTGCGGCAAAACGAACATACGGATAACATGGGGATTTGTAAAAACAGCCCTTCTTCTTAACTATTTCGGGCAGGGAGCCTGGCTGATGATGAACTTTGAAACAGGTTTTTTTGTTAATCCCTTTTTCGAAATAATGCCGAGATGGTTTTTAATACCAGGAGTAATACTGGCTACAGCAGCTGCAATAATAGCCAGCCAGGCAATTATCACCGGGTCTTACACCCTTGTCAGTGAGGCAATATCCCTCAATTTCTGGCCTAAAATGAAAGTACTTTATCCGACTTTGGTGAAGGGTCAGGTCTATCTGCCTTTTGTGAACTGGTTTCTGTGGGTGGCCTGCAGTCTTACAGTCATATTCTTCAAAGAGTCATCAAATATGAATGCCGCATATGGACTGGCAATAAACATAGCTGAGATAATGACTACCCTTTTGCTCTCATTTTATCTTTTCCAGAAAGGCATCAATCACAGGTTAGTCCTGTTGATGTTCATGATATTTATGACTATCGAGGGATCATTTCTCATTGCCAATCTTTACAAATTCAGGACCGGAGGCTGGTTCACCCTGATGCTGGCATCTGTATATTTTCTTATTATGTATGGCTGGTATTATGGAAGGAAGATCAAGAACCGTTACATTACATTTGCAGATCTTGATAAATATCTCGATGCCCTGAAAGATCTCAGCAATGATGAGTCAGTCCCCCGTTTTGCAACCAACCTTGTTTATATAACCCGTGCAAACAAGGCTGATCAGGTTGAATCAAAAGTGATATATTCAATTTTCTATAAACAGCCTAAACGGGCCGACACTTACTGGCTTCTTCATGTTAACAGGGTTAATGATCCATACAGCTTTAAATATCAGGTTAAGCAGATAATGCCGGGGAAACTGATAAGGGTAGATTTTCACATTGGCTTTAAGGTTGAACCCAGAATAAATCTTTATTTTAAAGAGGTCATTGAAGATCTCAGGGCATCGGGTGAGATCACCCTTGAAAGCAGCTACGATTCTTTGAGGAAACATAATATTGAAGGTGATTTCAAGTTCATCCTGATTGACAGGATAATGTCGCGTGACAATAAACTGTCTAACAGAGAAAGTTTTCTTCTGTCACTTAACAGCATAATCAGGAAGCTTAGTATAACTGATCTCAGGGCTATGAATCTTGATCCGACAAATACAATAATAGAACAGGTTCCAATAATAATTGATCAGCCGGCATCTTACAGGATTAAGCGCATTATTTGATTCACACGGAATGGCTATTTAAGGATTCTTTCATTTGTATTATGAAAGAACATACAGGCAGATGTCATAATTTTCGAATTAATATTCGAATAAGAAAAAACATTAAGTCTGACAATTGGAATAATAAGTGTAAATTTAACACAAAAATCCTGCTTTTATGAAGAAGACACTGGTATTTTTGATAATTCTGACAGCATATACAGGAATTACAACTGCTCAGAACTGGACAATAGTTGGTGACAAGATAAGGACATCATGGGCTGAGCATCTTGATCCTGCAAAGTGCCACCAGGAATACCCAAGACCTCAGATGGTAAGGGATATGTGGAAAAATCTCAATGGATTATGGGATTATGCTATTACCGCTGACAGTGAAACCCCACCGGTAAGCTACGATGGGAAGATACTTGTGCCTTTTGCCGTAGAATCGGCTCTTTCAGGAGTGGGTAAGATTGTCGGTCCTGACAATGTTCTATGGTACAGAACTATAATTACAATCCCGCCGGAAATGAAAGGTAAAAACATTCTTCTTCATTTTGGTGCAGTTGACTGGCAGAGTGATATTTTTATAGATGGTGTTAAGGTTGGCTCTCATCAGGGAGGCTATGATCCTTTCTATTTCGATATTACCTCATTTGTGAAGGCACGGGGATCACATAAGCTTGAGCTCCGGGTTAAGGATCCGGTCGATGAAGGTCCTCAGCCCCGTGGCAAACAGGTTTCAAAGCCGGGGGGTATCTGGTACACATCAGTGACAGGTATATGGCAGACTGTCTGGATAGAGGCCGTTCCTTCAACTTATATAAGATCAATAAAACAAACACCCGACATCGATAAACAGGTCCTCAATATTGATGTTGCAATGGAAAACAAGGAACCTGGTGATATTATCAGGATTTCGGCATGGGATGGGGACAGTATGATATCGCAGACAAGCTCTCAAATTGGGGAGGGCATAGCACTTGATGTCAATAATCCAAGATTATGGTCTCCTGATGATCCTTTTCTCTATGATCTCAAGGTTTCAATTGTCAGGAACAACAAAGTTATCGATGAGATAAAGGGTTATTTTGCAATGCGAAAAATTTCCCTCATGCCTGATTCGAAAGGTGTCTTGAGAATAATGCTCAATAACCGCTTCGTTTTTCAGTATGGGACCCTCGACCAGGGTTGGTGGCCCGACGGATTATATACTGCTCCTGATGATGAATCCCTTCTTTTTGATATTGTCAAGACTAAAGAGATGGGCTTCAATATGATCAGGAAACACGTTAAGGTTGAGCCTGCGCGCTGGTATTATCATTGCGACAGAACAGGGATGATAGTCTGGCAGGATATGCCAAGCGGAGACCTTGGAGGCAATCAGTGGAACAGCAATCCGGGCCTTGAAGGCGGGTCAGAAAAGATAAGAACAGAAAATTCCGAGAAGATTTACAGAACTGAATGGAATGCCATAATTGAAAGCCTTTATAATTTCCCATGTATAGTGATCTGGGTTCCTTTCAATGAAGCATGGGGACAGTTCAAAACTCAGGAGATAACAACACTGACAATGAGGAAAGATCCATCCAGGCTTGTTAACAGTGCAAGCGGCGGTAATTTTTATGAGGCCGGTCATATTCTTGACCTTCATAATTACCCGGGTCCCGTAATGGCCAGGCCTGAGATCTTTGGCTCCAGACAGGCCCTGGTTCTGGGTGAGTTCGGTGGACTGGGGCTCCCTTTAGAGAATCATACATGGCTCGATAAAAATAACTGGGGTTATAGAACCTTCAGGGATGCAGATACCCTTTTTACTACTTATTCAGGATATCTTGAGAGAGTTGTGCAGTTTATTGACAGAGGTTTGTCAGCAGCAATATACACTCAGACAACTGATGTTGAAATTGAAACAAACGGATTGCTCACCTATGACAGAAAAATTGTTAAGATGCCTGAAAACAAATTGTTTGATGTGTCTCGTAAATTATATGAAGCTGCGGAAAAAGTGAGGTTTAAGTGATACTATGGCTCAGCTGACTCAGACAATCAATGTTCTGCAGATTGTTATACTTACCGGGGGGACTAAGATGACCCTGACTCCCACATATCATGCCTTTGATCTGTATAAGGTGCATCACGATGCAAAAATGGTGATCTGCTGAATATTGTCCTGCCCTCAAAATTAATTGTGCTGCTTACAAATAAATAAAAGAAGATACTGATACAAAGGCATTAAGTCAACCCCCTGGTCTCCTGATTCAAAAAGATGATTATATTTGGCGACTGTAAAATTTGAAGTCAATGGAAATAATAAACAGCGTTGTTGAATGGTATATGGCTAATCTTAATTACATTACTGTTGCTCTGCTGATGGTAATTGAGAGTTCATTTATTCCTTTTCCTTCCGAGGTTGTAATACCTTTTGCAGCATATAAGGCAGCCCAGGGGGAACTTAATGTTTTTGGTGTTGTTTTAGCCGGAACAGTCGGAGCTCTTATCGGGGCCCTTGTAAACTACTACCTTGCCCTCTATCTTGGTCGGCCTATAGTTTATAAATTGGCTGACTCGAAGTTTGGAAAATTACTTCTTCTATCAAAAGCAAAAATAGTCCATGCGGAGGAATATTTTGTAAGGAACGGAAAATCGTCAACATTCATTGGCCGCCTTGTTCCGGCAGTTCGTCAGCTTATTTCGATACCGGCAGGGCTGGCAAAAATGAACATGCGTGACTTCATTATTTACACCATTGCAGGTGCCGGGCTATGGAATATAATACTTGCAGTTATAGGATATTTCATATATGACATAAGAGAACAGATATACCCATACATTGAATATATCCTGTTTTTTCTTGGAGCGGCATTTGTTATTTATCTGATTTTTAAAGCCTTGAAAAACAAAAAAAAGAAGACGACCGGGGAATAACGGTATCTGTTAAACTTTTTTCTGTTTGTTAAGCAGTTTTACAATCAGCATCAATGCAAGTATTGTCGCTATCAGTACGCCAAGGTATAAGAATCCTGTATTTATATCTGTTACGGTTTTAACAACTGCATCTGAGATCTTTTCATAGTCAGGAATAAACCATTTGGCAATATATGCCTGGATTATTGTAATGACGCTTACAATTAGTAAGAATATAAGACTATGCTTTATTGTAAACCGCAGGAGATCTGATTCTTTTCCTACGAGTCCGACTGCAGCAGTTCCGACTGCCAATGACTGGGGAGAGATCATTTTGCCTGTCACTCCGCCTGAGGCATTTGCACCGACTGATAAGACAGGATCGATACCGATTGTCTCAGCTGAAGTATACTGCAGTTTGCAGAATAATGCATTTGATGATGTATCAGAACCTGTAAGGAAAACGCCAAGCCATCCCAGCACCGGTGAAAAGAAAGGGAAAAGCACACCTGTGCCGGCCAGTGCCATTGCAATTGTAATTAACATACCTGAATTGTTTGCTACAAAAGCAAAACCAACTATTGAAGCAATTGTAATTATTGGGAATTTAAGTTGCTTCAATGTAGCAGCAAAACTTTTCAGGCCGTCCCTGAAGCTCATTCCTATTATGGGGAGTGATATAAATGCTGAAAGTACTGTGGCAGTCCCAGCTGTTGAAAGTATATTGAAATCATAGGGTTTTATATCAAGGAATCCGCTGCCATCAGGTTTCAGGATTGTATCTTTCAGTCCGGGAATGAAAAACTTAATATCCAGGATTGAATTCAGGGCATCTTTTACAGGTTGCATTCCCCATGCCATTATCATGAGTGTCATTACTATGAAAGGAGACCATGCCCTGAATATCTGACCCGTAGAGTATTTATGTCTGGTGTCAGTTACTTGTTGCGGTTCATCCCTGAAACGCCATATTGATTTAGGCTTCCAGTATTTCAGCAATACAGTGAGGCTTATTATTGAAGCTACTCCGGCAAGTATTCCGGGAAGCATCGGATTGACGTAATTTGAAACCAGGAACTGAACAAGGGCGAAAACTATCCCCGAGACCAGGATAGCAGGCATTACTTCAAACGATCTTCTGAACCCCGACATCATAATTACAAGGTAGAAAGGGACAATCAGTCCAAGGATCGGCAGGGTTCTGCCTACCATTTGTGAAACAGCCATTTCGGGCAGACCGGAGACCTGGGCTGCAGTTATAACCGGGATACCAACAGAACCAAAGGCAACCGGTGCAGTGTTTGCAACAAGACTTATTCCTGCTGCATAGAGAGGATTAAAGCCCAGTCCAACGAGCATTGCAGCTGTAATTGCTACGGGGGCCCCCATACCTGCGGCTCCTTCAAGAAAGGCGCCAAAAGAGAAAGCTACTAGCAAGGCCTGCAGCCTTCTGTCGGTTGTTATCGACGCCATGAAATTTTTTATTATCTCAAACTGTCCGCTTCTTACTGTTACATTGTAAAGGAACATTGCTCCGATGATTACCCAGCATATTGGCAGTAACCCGTATAATGCACCATGCAATGTAGAAGCCAGGGCCAGTTTAACAGGCATGCCATAGATAATTATTGCTAAAACAATAGCGATCAGGACAGTAAACAGGCTTGCCCGATAACCCTTCATTTTCCTGATTATCAGAGCCCAAAAAATAAAAGCGATTGGAATAGCAGCTATCAGTGCCGAAATGACAATGTTGTTAAACGGATCAACAACTTGTGTCCAATTCATTTGAAGTCAGATTATTATTTATCAAATAATTATAGCTATACTAGTTTATAAGTACCACAATTAAATCCATAACATTTGTCTGAGTCGGCCCGGTCTTTATCAGTCCGCCTTCCTGCCTGAAAAAATTGTATGAGTCACAGTTGCTGATGTATTTATTTATGTCAAGTCCCAGGACTTCTGAACGCTTTAATGTCTCGGGTTCTGCAATGGCTCCTGCTGCATCTGTGGGCCCATCTGTTCCGTCTGTGCCCCCTGACAGGAAAACGACACCGTTGATGCCATTTATCTTTTGAGCCATAAGAAGAGCAAGATGCTGATTCCTTCCTCCAAGGCCATCACCTGTAATTTTTATTGTCGGTTCACCGCCAAAAAGCAGGCAGGATTTCTTTTCGGGATTTTCGTTCCTGTATTTTATGAGCTTGCTGAAAATATAGTCTGCTACATCTTCAACATCCGAATGAAGGCTATCTGTGATTATTTTTGTTGTATATCCGAGAGCTTCTGCTTTTTCCCTGGCTTTCTTCAATGCCAGTCTGTTGTTGCCGATTATAAGATTTGTTGTTAGTCTGAAAGCTTCATCAGATTCCTTGAGAGTTTCTTTTCTGATCTTATTGAGCCCTTCGTTAAGGATTTTTGTAATACCTGCAGGGATTTTATCTTTTATCCCGTATTTTTCGATGATATCCATAGCATCCTTAAAAGTTGTAGGATCAGGGGCTGTTGGTCCCGATGCAATTACATCAAGAGGATCCCCTATAACATCAGACAGAATGAGGCTTACTACCCGTGCCGGATAAGCTGCAGATGATAACATCCCTCCCTTGACTTTCGACAGATGTTTGCGGATACAATTCATTTCGTTGATATTTGCCCCGCTTTTAAGCAACAGGTCAGTAAGGATTTTAAGATCATTAAGGGTACAGCCATCGGGAATATCAGTTAGAAGAGCTGATCCGCCGCCCGAGATAACACAAATAACAAGATCGTCTTTGCTTGCCTTATTAACTATTGAAAGGATGTTCTCTGTGCCTTTGACCCCGTTCTCATCCGGAACTGGATGCCCGGCTTCGGTTACAAATGCATATTTCAGAGGAACGGCGTGTCCGTATTTTGTTACAATATGTCCGGAACTGATCCTTGATCCAAGTATGTTTTCAATTGCTTTCGCCATCAAGGCACTTGCCTTCCCTGCACCTGTCAAATATATATTCCTGATCTCAGCAAGCTGAAACCTGTGGTTCTCAATTTTCAGAACATCATTTTCCAGACTTACAAAATGAGGGATCAGAATATCAGGTTTGACTATTTCGACACCGGCCAGGAAAATTTCTTTTGCATTATTTCTTAGGACATTATCCATAATTCTGTTAATTCAATTCGTTTAAATATCAGGATATTCTATCCAGGAATATTTTTCAGGGCACCCGGAAGCATATTTATATGATTTGGTGTACAACTTTCTCCCATTAATTCTATTCTCCAGACTTTCCCGGAGAAATCTTTACCTGCTCAAGTTGCAGTTCTGATTTGAGTCAATCATATGCATTATTTTTAGGGTTTTACTCAAATTTATTGAAGATCAACATGAAAAACAACACTTTTAAAAATATAAATTATTAATAATCAATATTTAATAATTGTCAGGTGTCAAAGAATTATACAATATATCCATAAAGTATATGTTAAGCATCCCCGGTTTATGATAAGCAATATTGAAATTTGCAAGCATCCTTTACGAGCTGTGTTTCAATCCTAACTTAATATGCAAAAAGCAGGAGGGTTTCATTTGAATGCCTCCTGCGTTGAATCACCTGATTAGATTACTCTTATGTTACTTTAAGGGTATTTCGAGTTGTGTCAGAGAGTGTGCCGGAAAACTATAACGGATTGTATTCCCTTTAAATTTAATATTCTTTGTTACAATAGCTACTTCTTCTTTTGTTTTAGTATTGGTTGAATTTATGGTTTCACCATTTATCTCGTGTGCTGAAGCATTCCCTGTATATTCTCCCGACTGTAGAATGATATCAGTAGAGATGGCATTTTTCTCGTGTTTATTGATTACATTCAGTACAACCATTTTTGTCTGCTCATTTAATGAAGCAGATACATCAAGATAAGGCACTTCCTTGAATAATTCACCATCGTATTTTTCACAGTTTGTGTAAACATCGAGTGATGTACCCAGACAGTTACGGGAGTAAAGATAGAACGGATAAAAAAGCGTATTCTTATAATTACCATCAGGCGAGTTTCCTACCAGGCCAGTCAGGAAAGTAAGGTTTGCCATCGTAACAATATCAGCGTTACGGATAAAAGAATTCAGGTGCTGAGCAAGCATCAGGGATCCGGTAAGGCCCTGGCCACCAGCACTATATTCATCAAATGAGATATATATCGGCCGGTTTGATCCCGATTTAACCATTGCCTTTTCTATCTGTCCTCTTACAATATTAATTTTTTCATCAATCTCAAATCCTAAAGTCATCAGGTTTGCGAAACTCGTCTGGTCTTTAACTCCCCGGAGTGCCTGAGAGGCATAGCGATGGATAGAAATATAATCAATAGTACCGACCATTTGGTCGAGTACATAATCATTCCAGTCAATCCATCCGTCATTCGGGTCATATTTATTGGTTACCATCGGGTAATTTGAAGAGCCTGAAGCAACAAGCTTTATATCACGGTCGACATTCCGCATTAGTTTGGCGGCCTCAATGGCAAACTTAACATAATCCTCCTTGTTTTTATAACCCAGCTGCCAGGGTCCGTCAGTTTCGTTACCAAGAGCCCAGTATTTTACTTTAAATGGCTCTTCATAACCATATTTCCTTCTGAGGTCGGAGTAGTATGATCCTTTTGGATAATTGCAATATTCCACCCAGCGTGCTGCATCTTCAATAGAGCCCGTTCCTGCATTTATACAAATAAAATTTTCAGCTCCGATTAGTTTACAGAATTTCACATACTCATCGGTTCCCATATGGTTATTTTCAATTCGTGTCCGGGACAGATCCAGTATTGCCGGGCGCTGGTCCCTTGGGCCAATTCCATCTTTCCAATCATATCCTGATACAAAATTTCCACCTGGCCATCTGACCACAGGAACATTCAGTTCTTTAATGAGTTCGATAAGATCTTTCCTGAATCCGTTTTCATCGGCAAACTTGGATTCAGGTTGTAATAAACTAGTACGACCCATATTTTCAAGGAAACTACCATAAATATTGGGGTCAATTGATCCGATTTTACGGTCCAGATCAATCTTAATTACTGCGGGTTGCTGAGCAACCATACTCTCGGAAAAAAGACCGGTTAAGATTAAACAACAGAATAAAATTCTTAGTTTTTTCATGGCTTGTTTTTTTAAGGGTAAATGATTATTAATTAACTTCAAAACCTTGCAATGAACTCCAGTGTTATTTTATCAGTATGCACAGGCAGGTTACCTGTCAGGTAATTCTCATAGTTCAATCTTATCTCTGAATAGAACTGTCTGGGTTCAAATCCTATGTTTACACCCAGAGTGATCCTGTTAGCATTAATTTTATTATTAAAAACCGAATTGCCGATTAAATCCCATCGGAAAACAGGTGCTATACTATAGAAAAACTTCTCCTCAAAAATAAAATTATAGTATGAATGAATATAAAGCCCGTCATCATACTGTCGTACTGAAAGAGTATCTGTCCAGTTCCGGCGGATATATTCCGATTCCAGAAGCAGGGCTCCGGTTGTATACCTGAGTTCGCCGCCGATCATTGCCAGTTTTTCCTTGTCCTTCGTTTCTCCGGAATATAAATTAAGTGCTGCACGGAATCCTTTTTCAGGTCCTGCAATTAACCTTCCGACAAAATTTGGTTTGGAAATCCATTGAGGGTTATTATTCCCAGTCCCGTTAACAGTGCCAAGAAGGATTTGCAGGGGGAATTCCATATTAAATTTGTAATCGGCATAAAAACCGATATCTCTCATGCCGTCATTAATATATTTAGATAGAAATGAACGGTTTGCAAATATGTTTTCAGCGGGATTACGCATATAATCTGTAGAAAAAGGGATCTTTCTTTGTCCGAGATAAAAGTCGAGGTTTTTGATTGGTGAAAACCTGATATAAGCATCAAGCATTTTCATTTTTCCCTCATCTGACAGGTCAAGTTCAGCTCTATAAGACATTACATTGTTTATTTTGCCTTTTAACCCGAAACGGGCATTCCTCACCTCAAAGCGGATCAGAGATCTGTTGAGATCATATTCCACTTTAGTCTTAAGGATAACATCAATGTCAGGGCTATACTCAGAACGGGATTCCCCGGTTTCCTGTCCTGCGAGAGTCATCGCACTTGCAATGCAAAAGAAGAAGAAAAACAAGTATCTTAAATGTCTTGCAGTTTTTTTTCGCATAATTTAAATTTATAAATGTTTTATCCGGCAGCTTATTTTTTGCTTATAGAAGCAATATAATAAGCCATTTTACTGCCAGCAGAGGTTATGTTACTGTTGTTGTGTTGCCAGTTCTTAATCCGTAATAGGATTCATTCGATTATTTCGGCATGATCAAATGTTCCGGAATTGATATTTACCGTCGTATGCCTGACTTTTTTGATACTCCTGCCGCCAAGGAAACCCCATCCTCCGCTTCCCAGCAGGAAACCAAGCGCATATAGCCCTCCATTGTTATTCTGGGCATACATTGTTATACTGTCACTGAAAAGCATTCCAATGAAATCGAATGGAGCTATGAATCCATGCCATAGCCCTCCGAAAAAACCATAGGTATGTCCTGAAAGACACTGATCTACATTCTCACTTCGGGCACAACCCGAAAGGATTAAGATGCACATTATAAGCGGAAAGATATAAAAGTGCTTCCCGGGAAAAATTTTCTTCATTTGTTAATGTTTATATTAGTTGTATTGAGTTGTATCAGAAAAGATTAAGATCAACAGCTTTGCCTGAAAATTTTCTTTCATGATTCAGAAGCCATTTCTTTCGTTCCAGGCCCCCGCGATATCCAACCAGGGAACCATCCGATCCGATAATCCTGTGACAAGGGATCACTATTGCTATCCTGTTCGAAGAATTAGCCTGGGCAACCGCTCTTGCTGACTTTATATTTTTCAGGTTTCTGGCCTGTTCACCATAAGATAAGGTTGTACCGAAAGGGATGTTTAAAAGGTTTTTCCATACAGCCTGTTGAAAATCAGTACCTGGCGTGATAAGTGAAACAGTAAACTCTTTTCTTTTTCCCCTGAAGTATTCCCTTAGTTGTTTCTTAAGGGATCTGAGATGCTTATTGCTTCCCCCTTTCACTTCTGATCCCATTATTTTTGCTATAGGTTTAAGAAGATCAGAATCAGGTCTCCTGTCAATGAATTCAAGAAGGCATATACCATCCCTTGTCGCGCCAGCAATCATCTCACCAAGAGGTGTTTCAATATTAATTACCTTGATCATAAATACGGTATGGGTTTTATTTGTTTTTATCCTGGAACCTTTGTGATACCGATTTGATGAATTTAACATTCCTGAACCTCAGGGCAGACCAGTCATCATCTATTGAAACTATCCTTATACTATGGAACCCTGCATTATTGAGGGTCTCCCATCCCTTATTTCTTTCAAGCCCCGGGGAAAATTTTCTGGAGGTCTTCTTAGGATAACAGAACCAAAGGATTCCGTCAGCTGTAAGGTTGTGAAGGGCTACAGGAGCTATTCTTTCAACATCAGCCATTGTCCTGACAAAGATTATCATGAACTCATAGGGATAGCGGGGGTCAATTTCATAGTCCGTTATAACATCAGGCAACTCTTCAGAGAGAGCTTTTTTAAATGGTTCTTCCGCACCAATAAGTGTTATTCTTTTGTGCTGTTTGTAGTTAAGCTTTCTAAGAAGATTTTTCATCCCCGCCAGATTTTATATGTTAAATGTAATAAAAAATTGAAATACAGAAAAAAGGTTATAACTTTGAAGCATCGAATTTGGGGTGCCTTAAAATAACAGGCTGAGATCATACCCTTGAACCTGATCCGGATAATGCCGGCGGAGGGAAGAAAAAATTCCTGTTCAACAGTCTGATATCAACATCTCATTTTCGCATTTGATAGTTTTTATTTGAAACAGGTCTTGATTAATTAACAGTTGTCAGGATCATTATTGATAAAATGAACAATGAGATGAACAGATTATTTCTTGTTATTATTGCAGTTTTTATTTTCATTGCTGATGTTTTAGCTGTCCAGGACAAAGCTTTCGTAATAAGCGGAAAAGTAACTGATCAATCGGGGGAGCCTGTTGCAGGCGCTTCAGTCAGGATAGACAATACTTTCCTGGGTGTCTACAGCCGTACGGATGGGACTTACTCAATTGGCAATCTGAAAGATGGCACTTATATGCTCCTGTTTTCTTTTATGGGTTATGAGCAGGAGTCGCGTGAAGTTGTGCTTTCAGAAAATGTAGTTATTGATGTTACTCTTTCCCAGAAAACAATGTTTCCCGGAGAGGTTGTCGTTAATGCAACACGGGCAGGCAACTTTACACCTCTTTCATATTACACTGTTGGAAAGGAAGTTGTTCAGAAACATAATATCGGACACGACCTTCCCTTTATCCTCAGTATGACACCATCCCTTATTGAGACATCAGAAGCAGGTAATGGCATAGGATACACTAATCTCAGGATAAGAGGTTCGGATGCAAGCAGGATAAATGTAACTATTGACGGAGTGCCTCTTAACGATCCGGAATCGCAGCAGGTCTTCTGGGTAGATATCCCCGATCTTGCATCTTCGGTCGACAATATTCAGGTACAGAGAGGAGTGGGGACATCGTCAAACGGAGCAGGCGCTTTTGGTGCAACCGTAAGTATTCAGACTAAAAATCCTGAAAATGAGCCCTTTGCTGAAATAAGTCTGGGTGCAGGTAGTTTTAATACTTTTAAGAACACTTTATCTGCTGGTACAGGCTTACTCGCAGGGAAATTTGCTTTTCAGGTGCGTTTCTCGGATCTGCGAAGCGAGGGATTTATTGATCGTACCGGATCGGATCACAGATCAGCTTTTATGAGTGGTCACTTCAGAACGGGGAAATCTCATCTGAAAGCTAATATCATACTTGGAGAAGAACATACTGGTATTGGTTGGTGGGGGCTGCCAAAAGAATTGCTGCATGAGAACAGGAAATACAACCCGGCCGGTGAATATACCGATGAAAATGGTATAAAGAAATATTATGATAATGAGAGTGATAATTATAATCAGAATCACTACCATCTGTTCTATACTAGGAAAATAAACAGCAATTTCAGTTTCAATACTACTTTCCACTATACGGCAGGGAAAGGTTACTACGAGGAATATAAGGAGGATGTGACCTTAGCCAATTATGGTCTGTCGGCTGCGACAGGAGGAGTTCAGCACTTTAAAAGCGACCTTGTCAGGCAGAAATGGATGGCTAATGACTACTATGGCCTGATCTATTCATTTAAATACCTGGGTTCGAAAATAGATGTCACGACAGGAGGAGGAGCGAATTATTACTCAGGCGACCATTACGGTAAGATAATCTGGACATCAGTCGGAACTATTGATAAGGACCTCCGGTGGTACTTTAATAATGGTACTAAAAAAGAGTTCAATATCTACGGGAAAACCGATTATTCGATAAATGATATAATTTCTGTTTTCGGCGACCTGCAATACAGGTTTATTTCATATGATATGACAGGTAACGATGATGACCTCAAGGAGCTGGGTCAGAAGCATCGCTTCCATTTCTTCAATCCTAAAGCCGGAATTTTCCTTTCACTTAATTCCAACCAGGATGCATATCTTTCATTTTCTTTAGCTAACCGCGAACCAACAAGATCCGATTTTAAGGAGGCAGCGGGCGATGTAAATGCAACTCCCAGATCTGAAAGATTATACGACACAGAGTTGGGTTACAAGATGAGGGGAGAGAAATTCTCGTTGTGTGTAAACGGCTATTATATGCTTTATGACGATCAGCTTGTACCGACCGGAGAGCTAAGCAATACCGGATATTCAATAATGACAAATGTTAAGAAAAGTTACAGACTTGGAATTGAAATCAGTGCGGGTATTAAGCCTTTGAAATTCCTTGCCTGGGATTTCAACCTTACAAAAAGCAGGAACAAGATTATCGACTTTATAGAATATTATATCGATTATAATACCTCTGACTGGTCTGAAGAATACAAGAGCAAATACCTTGGCGCTGTTGATATAGCTTATTCTCCTTCCCTTGTCGGTTCAAGCGATATGAATTTTACAATTTTTAAAAACACAGAGTTCCATTTTATAACAAAATATGTCGGAAAACAATATTTCGATAATACAATGAACAACGACAGGATGATTGAACCTTACCTTGTGAACAGCCTGCGGCTTGATTTCAGACCGGTGATCCCCTTGATAAAAAGTACTGAAATACAATTGCTTGTTAATAATCTTTTCAATGCCAAATATGAAAGCAATGCTTACGGAGGTAACTGGTATGAGGACGGTGATGAGAAAACATGGGCATACTATTTTCCGCAGGCAGGTGTTAATTTCCTGGTGAGGGCAGGATTTACGTTCTAAGGAAAAGGTAGGGATAAGGAGTTGAAAGTTATGTTTATGTGACCCTGCAAACTGGTAAATAGTAATGAATACTGATTTAATCAATTGGATATCAAATAATTATATTGAAATTTTCGGTGCAGTTACCGGTGTCTTGTATGTTTTTCTTGAGATAAGGCAGAATATTTGGTTATGGCCGGTCGGTATTATTACCTCAGCAGTATATATCTATGTGTTTTTTACAGGGAAGCTTTATGCTGAGATGTCACTGCAGGGTTATTATCTGGTGATAAGTGTGATAGGGTGGTACTGGTGGACTAAGGGAACAGGGCAGAAATCGGGGAGCCAGGGAGCGAAGCGACGAAGTTCCGCGACAGCGGAAGGGGACGACCTGATAAGGAATGATATAAGTGAGGCAGTAGATGATAATGAGATTAAACTTAAGGTGACAAGGGTTAAACCTGTAACTGCGATTATTCTGGGCATAGTATTTTTTGCGCTATACGCAGCAATATGGATAGTCCTTGACAGATTTACTGATTCGCCTGTTCCGGCTTTCGATTCCTTTATAACATCACTTTCAATTGTTGCCACCTGGATGCTGGCAAGAAAGATCTACGAACACTGGTTCCTCTGGATAGTGGCGAATTTCAGCGCTTCCTTGCTTTTTTTTACAAGGGAACTATATCCCACCGTAATATTATATATAGTATATTGTGTTATGTCATTCGCTGGCCTGAAAGAATGGAAGAAATCATTGAAAACTAATACTTAAGACGATGTCGTATACTGTGATTCTGGCAAATGGCTCTTTCCCTAAGCATTATGTTCCTCTTGATTATCTCAGGAAGGCTGACAGGATTGTATGCTGTGATGGCAGCACTGAAAATGCTGTGGACGCAGGCTTTATCCCTTTTGCAATTGTAGGAGACATGGATTCTCTCAGCAGGGAAATGAAGATCCGGTTTTCCGACAGGATATTTCAGGACAAAGAGCAGGAGACCAATGATCTTACAAAGGCAGTAAAATGGTGCCATGGAGCAGGATATAATGAAGTAATAATTTTAGGTGCAACAGGTAAAAGGGAAGATCATACAATTGGTAATATATCACTTCTTACGGAATATGCAAAGATCGTAAATGTCAGGATGGTAACAGATACAGGTATCTTTTTGCCATTTTTGAACAGCTGCAGGGTTGATTCATTCCCCGGGCAGCAGATTTCAGTTTTTTCAATTGACTCAGGGACTCAGATAACATCAGCCGGTTTACGCTATCCATTAACAAAAAAGCGTATGGGCAACTGGTGGGAAGCGACATTGAACGAAGCTCTTGAAGATCATATCACCCTTGAATTTGACAGTGGCAGGGTGATAGTGTTCCTTGCTTATGAAGAATGAAATCCGGCGAGTATGATCCGTGCTGTTTTGTTTCCGCTTATAACCTCCCTAAACCAGGCTGGAAGAAATCAGCAGAAATAAGATTTTAAAGTTTTCTGAGTTTCGCAAATCTTAAAAGAAGTTTCTTCGTTCCACTGTTCTCAAAAGTTACAGAAGCTGTGACATTTGGGGCAACTCCTTCAATTGATACGATTACTCCGTTTCCGAATCTCTCATGATTTACTGAATCACCTTCAGAAAACTCCAAAGGATCATTGCTTTCAAATGCAACAGTTGCTTTTTCTTCTGAAGGATGAAGCTTTTTGAACCTGCCGCTTCTCCGGAATTCAGATGGTTCCTCATTTAAAGAATGTGGACGTTCGAAGGAAATTCGTTTCCTGGTAAAGGGTTTGCCACCGGTTTGGGGGTAATAAAGGAACTCCTGATCTATCTCTCTTAAAAACCTGCTTGGATTGCACCTCTCGAGGTTCCCCCATTTATACCTGTTAAGGGCATAGCTTAGTGTAGCCTGTTTTTCTGCTCTTGTTAGTGCCACGTAGAAGAGCCTTCTTTCCTCTTCAAGTTCTTTTGAGCTGCCCGACGACATAGGGGAGGGGAAAAGAGTATCTTCCATACCAACAAGATAAACATGTTTGAATTCCAGTCCTTTGGCTGAATGCATTGTCATCAGGGTCACTTTATTACGATCTTCATCTTTCTCGTTATCCTGATCTGTAAGCAGCGCAACATTAGCCATGTATGCTTCAAGATTTGAGGGTTCGCCATTTGTTTCAGCAGCTTCAGTGAACATCATGATTGCATTCAGAAGTTCTTCAAGATTCTCATAGCGGCTTATTTCTTCAGGTAGCTTGCCATCTCTCAGTTCTTTCATTATTCCTGAAACAGATGCAATCTCCCTGGCTTTTGTATAGGCATCTGTTTTATCGGCACCAAGCGACAGGATATTTATAAGATCTGTATAGGCTTTAAGCTTTATAAGGGTTCCCTTATTGAAATATCCGGAATGTTTTTCTACTTCATTGATTACCTGCCATGCAGATATGTTATGCTCAGAAGACAACTCAAGGATCTTACTGACAGTGGTATCGCCAATCCCTCTCTTTGGATAGTTTATTGTCCTTTTTAGAGCCTCCTCATCCTGTTGATTGATCACCATCCTGAAATAAGCAAGAATATCCTTTATCTCTTTTCGCTCGTAAAATGATAATCCTCCGTATATTTTATACGGGATATTCTTCCTTCTCATTGTCTCTTCAAATATCCTGCTTTGTGCATTTGTCCGGTATAGCACTGCAAAATCCGACCAGTTAAGCTGCTGAGAATATTTCTTGTCAAAAATATCTGAGGCGACATTGAAACCCTCTTCCATATCCGTCATCGATTGAATAACCTGGATCTTTTCTCCCGCTTCGTTTTTCGAAAAGACCTTTTTATGAATCTGACCCTCATTATTGGCAATTATTGCATTGGCTGCATTAACTATTACCTGGGTGGAACGGTAATTCTGTTCAAGCTTGAATAGGCGACAATCGGCATAATCATTCTTGAATTCAAGGATGTTCTCTATCCTGGCGCCCCTGAAGGAATAAATGCTTTGGGCATCATCACCCACAACACACAGATTATTGTGGATGGCAGCCAGCTTCTTTACTATCAGGTATTGGGAATAATTAGTATCCTGGTATTCATCAACAAGGATGTAGCTGAAGCGATTCTGATAGGCAGCAAGGACATCGGGGAAATCTCTGAAAAGAATGTTTGTGTTCAGCAGCAGGTCGTCGAAATCCATTGCATTAGCCCTGAAGCAGCGGGATGAATATATCTTGTATATCTCAGCAAGGAGGGGTGTCCGGTTGCTTTTGTCATATTCTGACATAGAACTGTCGGCAGCATACATACTTGCAGTTATGAGCATATTCTTTGCTGAAGAGATCCTTGCTGCTATAATTCCCGGTTTGTAGATGTTATCATTGAGATTCAGTTCCCTTATTATTGATCTAACAAGGCTCTTTGAATCGGAAGTGTCATATATTGTAAAATTTGATTTATAACCCAGTCTGTCTCCTTCGCGTCTCAGTATTCTTGAGAAAATTGAATGGAAAGTTCCCATCCAAAGGAAGCGGGCAATTCCAGGGCCGGATATTCTTGCTATCCTTTCCTTCATTTCACTGGCAGCTTTATTTGTAAATGTTAGTGCAAGGATCTTTTCTGCCGGAACACCCTTTTGCAGAAGATGTGCAATCCTGTAAGTCAGCACCCTTGTTTTGCCTGCTCCTGCTCCTGCAATAACAAGTGCAGGTCCTTCAGTGTTCAATACTGCCTCTTTCTGAGCTTCGTTCAGATCGTTCAGGTAATTATAAGTCATTCATTTAAAATTATTGTATAAACGCGTCACGGCGAGATTCCACTTTCGCAACTAGTTCCTGCAAAAATAACAAATATACCTTTTCCGGTAATAATCGAATTTATAGATCGTTTTTATTATAATTGCACTTATTTATACAAATACGGTCTTTTTAACCGTTATCAGAGAAAAATTGAGACTGCCGGTGCGTTTTTTGATCCTGATCATTTTTATACTGATGCCTTTTTCATTAATGGCACAACTATCTGCGCCGGGATCAAACTCTGTCCGATACTCTTCCTACCCATCGATGCCGGCAGTAAGGCATCCGTTGTTTTTTTATTGCAATGTCTCCGGTTCACAAAAAGGAACACTAAGGGCTGTAAATCAGAAATGTGCCGGAACATCTGATTTTTCATGGTATAAATGGAGTGATGTTTCAAAAAGCTTCAGTATTTTCATCAGAACAGATAACGGAGTTACAACATCGACTGTAAGTAATCTTGAAGAAGGAGGTTATAAAGTTGATATTACAGGAGCTCCGGGTTGTGATACAAGCCTTGTGGCATGGATCATTATGGATAAGGTTCCCGTGGCGGAAGCCTCTCTTGCCCAGCAACTCTGTTACAGAATTGCTCTTGATGGTACGGCGGAAACAAGTGTAAAGACATTTTATTACAGAGACCCAACTAATGGGGCAGAGCTCACATACAATAACGAACTTACATTCCTGTGGTCCTCCACCCCTTCCTCTTTAATACCCTATCCTACAGTCAATATAGATCCGGTTATTGGAAAACCACCCCTTGATGATGTAACATATAAGCTTGAGGTATTCACACTTGGATGCAAGAATCAGGCGTCTTTTTTCTATGAGTCGATACATGTGAAAGCAGATGCCGATGTTATCCCTATATCAGGTGAAGCGCCTCTGGAAGTTGTATTTACGAATAAATCGATTAGGGGGGCAATTTATGAATGGGATTTCGGTGATAAGACAAAATCAACACTCGAGAATCCTGAACCGCATGTCTACGAAAAACCGGGACGGTATTATCCGAAACTGAAAATCGAGAGCGATCTGCATTGCCTCGATTCGATCCGCCTCGACAGTATATATGTGCAACCATCTTCACTGGCTATTCCTAATGCGTTCAGTCCCGATGATGACGGTTATAATGACAGGTTCATTGTGAAATCTACATCCCTGCGTTACCTGAATGTTGAGATATTCAGCAGGTCGGGACTGAAGGTTTATAGTTTTACGGGTGAAGGTGAAAGGCTTAAATCGTGGGAAGGCTGGGATGGCAGGGTCAATAACTCTTCTATCGAGGCCCGTCCCGGGATCTATTTCTATATAATCAAGGCTTTTGGCTGGGATGATATCAGGTACGACAGCAAGGAGTACAGGGGTTTCGTGTATCTATACAGGTAGTTTTATAAAGGCTTTAAGTCATTATAGTATTGCCTCTTTTTGCCATTAAACCGTTGCACCATTTTTTCCCATTCTTCCATTCACCGGTAAAAACCCGGGCTTCACGGATTTTTACTAAAATTTAACAAAGAAAACTTTGTAAACTAAAATAGTTTTCTCATTTTCGTGCCCCATATTTTGCATAGTATGGATTACAGACAGAAAATAATAGAAACCGCAGCCTTAATGTTCCGTACTTATGGCATTAGAGCTGTGACAATGGATATGCTTGCTAATGAACTTGGGATATCAAAAAGAACAATTTATGAAAAGTTCAGGGATAAGGATGAGTTACTGGCAGGGGTATTGAAATTGATGGCCGTGAAGCAGAAAGAAGCCGTAGTGAAAGTGTTTGGTGAATCAGAAAATGTAATAGCAGCAATATTCAGACTGTTCGATATGGTGTGCGAACATTTCCGCAATATGAGCCCTGCTTTCAGGCTGGATATGGAAAAATACTATAACTACATAGTAAAGAATCTTTTGGAAAGTTACGAGCTGCTTTATACAACCAATAACTTAGAGATGCTGAAACGAGGTATAAAGGAAGGCATTTTCAGGGAGGATATAGATATTACAAATCAATGTCTTAATGAGGTGCTGAGAATGTCTGGCGAGAGGGATATCTACAGTTCGGAGAACAACAGAAATGTTTTCCGGGATTTTTATGTCAATTATCTCAGGGGGATATCAACCCCCAAGGGTCTTGAACTTATTAACCATTATAATAATAAACTGACTTTTTAAAATGTATATCATTTGTGAGAAAATAATTCATTGGATATGAAACGAAAAACATTTTTAAATTTAATCTTCTTGCTGTTCCCTTTGGCAATGATTTTTGCACAGGAGCAGAATTCAAGCCTTAATCTGACTCTTAAACAGGCTCAGGATTATGCTGTTTCAAACAATAAGGCTGTTAATTCGGCAAAATTGGATGTCATGGCTTCCAGGGCAGCTATATGGGAAACAATATCTGCTGCTCTGCCAAATGTAGAAGGCTCCGGTTCTTTTACCGATAACCTGAAACTAATGACAACCTTGTTACCTGGTGAATTCTTTGGGCAGCCGGGAGAAAAGATTCCTGTTACTTTTGGTTCAAAATATAATACAGGTGTTTCGGTTCAGGCATCAATGCTTCTGTTTAATGCACCATTATATATAGGTATAGAAACAACAAAGCTCGCCAATAAGCTGAGCGAACAGAACCTGGAAAGGACTGAGCTTGACACTAAGGAATCGGTAAGCACAGTCTATTTTCTGATACTTGTTGCCGAGGAGTCGTTGAGAATACTTGACAGTAACATTGTCAATCTTAATGAAACGCTCAGATCAGTAAAATCCATGTATCAGGTCGGCATGGCAGAATCGACTGACGTTGATCAGATGATGTCAAATGTTACAATGGCTGAGAATTCAAGGAGTTCCCTGCTACGGAATATCGAACTTGATTATAATCTGTTAAGATTCCAGCTTGGAGTGCCGGGCAATACTGAAATTTCACTTACGGAAACTCTGGAAAACCTGATAGACCAGATAAATGTTGATGCTATCCTTTCACAGAATTTCGATATAAATAACAATGTCGATTACAAACTTATCACTATGCAGGAAGAGATCTCAAAATTAACTGTAATGTCTCAGAAAGCTTCTGTTTTACCAACTCTGGCGGGATTTTATACTTACGGGACCAATGGGATGGGAGATAAGGTATCTGATCAGAGATGGTTTCCAAACTCAATGGTAGGCCTTCAACTCTCGATCCCGGTTTTTGCAAGTGGCCAGCGATATACAAAGATAAAGAAGGCTCAGCTGGATCTGAGTAAAGCCAGAAACAACAAGGCTTTGGTTACTGATCAGCTTCTTATGCAGGAAAAACAGCTGAGATACGACCTGGTAAATGCCAACCTTCAGTATCTCAGTCAGAAAGATAATGTTGAAGTGTCAAAGAGAGTTTACACCAGCATGGAAAACAAGTACAGGCAGGGAATGGCTTCAAGCCTAGAACTTACCCAGGCAAACAGCCAGTACCTCCAGGCAGAAAACAATTATATCACTTCACTCATGAGCCTGCTTCAGACAAAGGTAGCCCTGGATAAATTAATGAATAATATGTAATTAAACTGAATAATTTTTAAACTAATGAAATACTTTAAAGCAATTCCGGTAATAGTGATCAGCGCTCTGTTGATCACAGCCTGTTCCTCAAAAAAGAACAATCAGACGGGAAAAGATGCCGGTACTGAAGCCGCCACAGAAAAAAGCGCCATCCCGGTAAAAGTCATGACTCTGGCTAAAACAAAAATAGCCAGGACAATAGATTATACTGCTACCATTCTTCCTTTTGAGGAGGTGAATGTTGCTCCCTCAAGTCCGGGGCGGATCGATAAAATATATGTCGAAGTCGGTGACAGGGTTAATAAGGGAGATAATCTTTTCCTGATGGACAGGACACAGTTATATGCGCAGAAAGTTCAGCTGGCAAGTCTTGAGAAGGACCTTTCGAGGCTTGATACCCTGTTGTTGACAGGAAGTGCCAAACAGCAGCTGTATGACCAGACAAAAACACAATATGAAGTTCTCAAAACCAATGTGGATTTCATGGAACAGAATACATTGATGAAAGCTCCCTTTTACGGGGTTGTGGCAGGAAAATATTTTGAAGATGGCGAGATGTACTCGGGTGCCCCGTCATCGGCAAGCGGTAAATCGGCTGTTGTTACGGTAATGCAGATCAATCCTCTGAAGATCAATGTTGCGGTTACCGAACAGTATTATCCTCTCATAAAGAACGGGATGAAGGCAAGGATAACTGCTGATGTATATGAGGGAGAAGAATTTACAGGGAGAGTCTTCAGGAAAGCTCCGACAATAAGTTCAGCAACAAGGACATTCATAACCGAGATAGAGCTTTCAAACAGGAACGATATGCTTAAGCCGGGGATGTTTGCCAGGGTCTTCCTTGATCTCGGTGAAGTCGAGACCTTTGTAGCTCCTGCCAGCGCTGTACTGACACAGGAAGGTACAAATGTAAGATACATTTTTATTAACGATAACGGAAATGCCAGGAGGATAGAAGTATTACCTGGTAAAAGGTTTGATGACCAGCTTGAACTAGTTTCGACCGACATAAGTGAAGGAAGCATGCTCGTTATCGACGGTCAGTCAAGGCTCACAAACGGGGACAAGCTGGATGTAGTTAGATAGTAAGGTTTAAGAAAATCAAAAGAAATAAAATGAGTATTTACAGTTCTTCGGTAAACAGACCCGTAACAACCATCCTGGTATTCGTAGCCACGATGGTGATAGGTCTTTATTCCCTTACCCAGCTGCCGGTGGATCTTTATCCGGAAATTGAACTGCCTTTCATTGCAGTTTATTCGACTTACCCGGGAGCAAGCGCATCGGATATTGAGTCAAATGTCACAAGGCCTCTTGAAGATGCGGTCAACTCTGTGACAAACCTGAAAGAAATGACTTCTTCTACAAGTGATGGTATTGCAGTTATTCTCCTCAATTTTGAGTATGGTACGAATCTGGATGAAGCATCAAATGATGTCAGGAGCAGCCTCAGTTTTGTGGAGAACTATCTTCCTGAAGGTTGTGAAAAGCCAACAATAATGAAGTTCAATTCAAGTATGATGCCTATTGTCTTCTATGCTATTACCGCAAAGGAGAGTTATCAGGGACTTGAAAAGATACTTGATGAAAAAATTGTTAATCCGCTTAACAGGATAGAAGGCGTTGGTGCAGTCAGTCTTGCAGGTGTTCCCGGACGCAAAGTGTATATAGATGTGGATCCGCGCAAGATGGAAGCCTATAATCTTACTATCGAACAGATCGGGGCTATCCTGAGGGCGGAGAACCTCAACATGCCGGCAGGTTATATCGAGATGGGAAAAACTGATTATCCCCTCCGTATACAGGGAGAATTTCCGGAAAGCGATGTACTTAAAGAAATCGTTGTGACAAGTATGAATGGCAATAGTGTATATCTGAAAGATATTGCAACGGTCCGTGATACAATACGCGAGACTAAACTCGATACCAAGATCAACGGGTTGAAGGGTATGTTGATGTATATTCAGAAACAATCAGGAGGTAATACAGTAAAGGTGACCCGCGAGATTGAAACAGCTCTTGACGAACTTGAAAAAGATCTGCCTCCGGATGTAAAGATAGAGAAGCTTTTTGACAGCGCCACTTTTATAAAGGATTCAATAAGCAACCTCACAGAAACACTTATGTATGCTGCAATTTTTGTGATCCTTGTCGTCCTGTTCTTCCTCGGACGATGGAGAGCTACATTGATTATCATAGTTACAATTCCAATCTCCCTGCTTGTCGCATTTATTTATCTTTTTGTCACCGGAGAGTCAATAAACATCATCTCACTAACCTCGCTGTCTATAGCGATAGGAATGGTTGTTGATGATGCAATAGTTGTTCTGGAGAACATTACAAAGCATGTTGAGAGGGGAAGCCGGCCCAGGGAAGCAGCCATTTATGCGACAAATGAGGTGTGGCTGGCTGTTATAGTCACAACACTGACTGTTGTTGCTGTTTTCTTCCCGCTTACATTCGTAGAAGGCCTCACGGGAGTTCTTTTCAAACAACTCGGGATGATAGTTACAATAACAATTATCACTTCGGTTGTTGCTGCCATCACACTCACCCCGACAATGAGCGCCCTGTTACTGAAATGGTACCCTATAAGGAAGGATGCCCCTTTCTGGACCTATGACGGAAGTATAAGAAAATTCCTTGACTGGTTCGATGGTTTCTATGAGAAATCACTGCGCTGGTCATTGCACCATAAGAGGTTCGTCATTGTAGCAGCATCGGCAGTATTCATTGGATCTATGCTGCTTCTGGGGATTGTTGATACTGAATTTTTCCCGGAAGCTGATGAGTCAAGAATAACAGCAACAGTTGAACTTCAGACCGGTACAAGGGTTGACGAGACAGTCAGTGTGTCAGACAGGATAACAACACTTCTGAAGGAAAAATATCCGGAGATAACTATTATATCATCATCGGCAGGTTCGGATGACCAGGGTGGTTTTTCATCATTGTTCGGTGCCGGAGGAACTCACAGTATATCATATAATATCAGGCTTAAGTCAACTGACGAGCGCTCCAAAACAGTATGGGACCTCACCGAAGAGATAAGAAGCGATCTTTCAAAAATCCCTGAGATTGTTGATTTTACAATGAGTACAAGTGATAATATGGGAGGTTTTGGAGGAAATACTGTTGACGTCGAGATCTATGGTTATAATATCGCAGAAACAAACATTGTAGCCGAACAGCTTGCTGAAAAGGTCAGAAAGATACAGGGAGCCAAAGATGTAACTATCAGCCGCGATAAATCAAAACCGGAGCTGCAGATAATCTTTGACCAGAATAAGATGATAGCCAATGGTCTGAATACGGCAACCGTTTCAACAGTCATCCGGAACAGGGTTGATGGTATGACAGCCACCCAGCTCAGGCAGTTTGGCGATGAATTTGACGTTGTTGTGCGATTTAATCGTGATGCAGTGACAACTCTTACTGATATAGAGAACATTGCTGTAACAAACCCCATGGGACAGGTCATAAGGCTTGGCGAGATAGCTGATATAAAGGAATACTGGTCGCCGCCAAGCATTGATAGAAAAAGAAGAGAGAGGATTGTTACAGTTACCTTCACACCATATAAAAGATCGCTTACAAAGATACAGGCTGATGTTGAGAAGGCAATAAGTGAATTATCTGTCCCTTCAGGGGTAATGGTGCAGGTCTCAGGTGCTATTGAGGACCAGATGGAAGCTTTCGGGGATATTGCTTTCCTTATACTTGTTAGCCTTATTCTGGTATATCTTGTAATGGCTTCACAATTTGAATCCCTGCGAATGCCGTTTATTATAATGTTTTCAATACCATTCGCATTTTCAGGAGTAGCAATTGCACTATTCCTGACGAATACAACACTGAGCATTATCTCGGCAATAGGAGCTGTTATGCTCATCGGGATAGTTGTAAAGAATGCCATAGTTCTCGTGGATTTCATTAACCTTATGCGCGACAGGGGCAATGAGTTATACCATGCAATTGAGATGTCAGGAAAATCGAGGCTAAGGCCGGTTTTAATGACTTCGCTAACAACGATTCTTGGTATGCTGCCTTTGGCCTTAAGTTCCGGTTCAGGTTCTGAATTGTGGAGCCCGATGGGAATCTCAGTCATAGGAGGATTGATTTTCTCCACTCTTGTAACCCTGATCCTGGTTCCGGTTGTTTATGCAGTTTTCGCGAAGCATGGTGAGCGTGCGAAGAAACTGGCAGTTTATTCAGAGATGGATTTACTTATTGAGAACGGGTCGAATCATAAATGAAAAACATAATTAACTGATAATCATGAAAGCAATAATGATAATATACAACCAGGCTCATACCGAGAGGGTTGAGTATATGCTTGACAAGCTTGGGATAAAGGGCTATTCTTTATGGGAAAATGTTCAGGGGCGGGGCAGCAGCACCGGTGTTCCCCACCTGGCAACCCATGCCTGGCCCGAGATAAATAAAAGTCTCCTCACGATTGTTGATGATGACAAGGTAGACCCTGTACTCGAAGTAGTCGGGAAAATAGATACAATAAGCGAGGAGGTAGGAATCAGGGCTTTTGTCTGGGATGTTTTAAAAACGGTATAATAAATATCAGAACACGATAAATGAGGGTGTCTTAAAAGGGCACCCTTTTTTTATGCTTGTCCCTATAAAAATAGGGGGTATAATAGAAAAAAACATAAAAAAATAATCTTAACCCCTCTAAAAAAGGGGGTATATATGAGAAAAATGATATAAAAATGAAATATACCCCCTTAAAAAGAGGTAGTATATTAAAATAATTATATTTTTGCATCGATAATTTATTATTAACACTTAAAAAATTAGTTATGAAAAATCCGAAGTTTTTAATCGCAGTATTGGTGTTGGTGTTTGAAATAAACCTTTTAAGTCTCCAGGCTCAGGCACAGGAAGTACAGAATCAGAAATTTAATGTAAATGTCGACCTGTACTCAAATTATATATGGAGAGGTTCAAAGCTTGGAACAGGTCCTGCGGTTCAACCTTCGATAAAATTCTCAGACAGAGGATTAACAATTGGTGTATGGGGTTCGTTTGATGCAGACGGGTATTCTGAAGCTGATCCATATTTTTCATATACTTTGCCCTTCGGGCTGAGTCTCGGGATGACTGATTATTATTTGCCGGATCTTTCCCTATTCGAAACTTCGGAAGCTTCTGGCAGTCATGCCCTGGAGGTGAACGCGGGCTTTGAAAAAGGCGGCTTTTCAATAAGTGCCAATGTTATTCTGAATGAAGCAGGCGGTATTGCATCCGCAGGGGGTGACAAATACTTCCAGGTTGGGTATGCCTTTAAGGACATAGATATTTTTGCAGGGGCAGGTGACGGATGGCATACAGTCGGCGGCGATTTCAACATCTGTAACATTGGAGCCGCCGTAACAAAGGAGATCCGGATCACTGACAATTTCTCAATTCCGGTAAGCGGACAGATAATCTTTAATCCCGACAGGGAGAAACTGTTCGTAGTAGCTGGTTTTTCTTTCTGACGAAGCTTCATTTGTCAGATGAGAACAGACAGATAAAGCAACAGAATTCCTATTTCAGCTGTTGCCGGTTTCGGTTGGGTTTATAAAAGAAGATCCCCGGTAATGCCGGGGATCCTTGGTTTTACTATGTTTCAGAATAATGTTATTCTTCTTCTTCCTCTTCGTGGTAAGCCTTGATAACAGCTTCCTGTACTTCTCCCGGCACCTGTGCATATTCAGAGAATTTCATTGTATAGAAAGCCCGGCCGCCTGTCAGTGAACTGAGGGCTGTTGAATATTTGTTCATCTCTGCAAGAGGAACCCTTGCCTTTATCACCTCAAATCTTTTCTCACTTGCCATACCAAGCACCATTCCCCTGCGCCCCTGAAGATCGCTTATCACATCACCCATGCGGTCAGCAGGTACCATTATTTCAACATCATAAACCGGTTCAAGTATTTTGGGAGTGGCATTCTTGAAAGCCTGACTGAAAGCATTTCTTCCGGCAAGCCTGAAAGAGATCTCATTTGAATCGACGGGGTGCATCTTGCCATCATAGACATATACCTTAATATCTCTTGCATACGAACCGGTAAGAGGACCCACTTCCATTTTTTCCATTATGCCTTTAAGGATTGCTGGCATAAAACGGGCATCAATAGATCCACCTACAATGCAGTTCAGATATATTATCTTGCCTCCCCATTCAAGATCGATCTCATCTTTTCCCCTGACGGATATCTTTAATTCCTTGCCGCCCATTTTAAGCATTGTAAGGTCGGGATTACCTTCAACATAAGGCTCGATTATCATGTGGACCTCACCGAACTGACCGGCTCCGCCTGATTGTTTCTTATGCCTGTAGTCAGCCTGGGCTGCTTTTGTTATTGTTTCACGGTAGGGGATCCTGGGAGGATTGAAGTTGGTAGGGATCTTATAAATATTGTCAAGATGCCACTTCATAATATTAAGATGGTATTCACCCTGACCGTGTACGAGTATCTGTTTTAGTTCTTTCGAGTATTCAATAATAATAGTAGGATCTTCAAGATGTATTTTATTAAGCGCTTCTCCGAGCTTCTCATCATCACTTTCGCTTTGCGCTTTGATTGCAGTCCTGAATTTAGGTTCCGGGAATTTTACACCTTCGTACCTCCAGTCATTGCCTGCCACATTCAAAGTGTGATCCATCCTGGTGTTCTTCATCTTCACAACAGCACCGATATCCCCTACATTAAGTTCAGGGACCCTTGTCCTGTTTTTACCTGCACATACATAAAGCTGTGAAAGTCTTTCCTTTGTCCCGTTATTTGTATTTATAACATCAAGATTTTCTGTCACTGTGCCAGAGTAAACCCTGAAATAGTTGATCTCACCTATATGTTCTTCAATCGATGATTTAAATATATAAAGGGATGCAGGTCCGGAAGGATCAGGTTTAACAATATTTCCTTTACTGTTCTTAGGAGCAGGCATGTCAGTTATTGAAGGCGCTTCGCTGACGATGAAATCCATCAGGCTATCGATGCCTATGTTGTGTTTTGCTGATATGCATAGGACAGGGAACATTCCTCTGCTGAGAATGCCTTTATAGATTCCTCTTTTTATCTCTTCCTCTTTAAGTGTTTCGTTTGAGAAAAAGATCTCCATCAGAGCCTCATCACTTTCGGCAGCCTTTTCAACAAGGGCACTATGCAGTTCGGCAGCCTTATCAGCCTGGTCGGCAGGGATATCAAGCACCTCAGCTTTTCCTCCATCCTTGCCATAACGAAGCATTTTCATCCTTAGGACGTCAATAATTGAGTTGAATCCTACACCTTCGTTTAATGGATACTGAACGAGGATCAGGTTATTTGTGAGCCTCTCCCTCATCATTTCAACAGATTTATCAAAATTTGCCTTTTCATGATCCAGGCCATTGATAACGAATAGCATTGGTTTTTCTGCTTTTTCAGCATGCCTGAAATGGATCTCCGTTCCGACTTCAACACCATTTTGAACATTTATTGCCATTAAAGCCAGGTCTGAAGCATACAGGGATGAGATCACACCGCCACTGAAATCATCAAGTCCGGGAGTATCAATTATATTGATCTTCCTGTTCTGGTATTCGGTATATAGCACAGAAGAATAAATTGAGTTTCCGTTCTCCTGTTCTATCGGACGATAATCGGAAGTGGTGTTTTTCCCTTCTATTGTACCTCTTCTTTCAATTATGCCACCGTTAAAGAGCATCGCTTCGCCAAGGATTGTTTTTCCTGATCCTGAATTGCCCAGAAGCGCGATGTTCTTTATCTGGTCAACCTGGTATGTCTTCATGATTCTGAGTTTATTATATATTTAAATTATTATTATACAACTCGTTTTGGAGCGGACAAAATTAATAATTTTTTAAAAACTGTTTAAGAAAGAGGGCATAATTAAGAATTTTTTATTTTCTTTGCACCAGTTTTTTGAAATACAGGAGTACCGGCTTTTCTTTCATAAGTAAGTATACAAAAGATTTTCTGCGGGGAAGGTCGGGAAGTTAACCTGTCGATAACTTACATATCAAGTAAGAATATATTTTGGAATTAAGACGCTCTGATGTGCGGACATCCGCATTTTATGGCTCTGAGAATGTATAGTATGTTTTGAAATGAAAAAAGTACAGTACTTGTTTGTTAATTAAGAAATAAAATAAATACCTTTGCAAACCATTTTTTTAAGTAAAATTTAATACTAAAATAAACTGGAAATATGCCGACAATTCAGCAATTAGTTAGAAAAGGCAGGAAGAAACTGGTTGATAAAAGTAAAGCACCAGCACTGGATTCTTGTCCTCAGAGGAGAGGTGTTTGTGTAAGAGTTTATACAACAACACCAAAAAAGCCAAATTCAGCAATGAGGAAAGTTGCCAGGGTGAGACTTACAAACCAGAAAGAAGTAAATGCTTATATTCCGGGGGAGGGTCATAATCTCCAGGAGCACTCCATAGTGCTTATAAGGGGAGGCAGGGTAAAAGACCTGCCGGGAGTACGTTACCACCTTGTTCGTGGAGCCCTCGATACTTCAGGAGTTGACAGCCGTACTCAGAGAAGATCAAAATATGGTGCCAAACGGCCGAAGAAATAACAATTAAGGGATAAGATAATGAGAAAATCAAAACCAAAGAAGAGGATTCTGTTACCGGATCCAAAATTCAATGATCCGTATGTAACAAGGTTTGTCAATAATCTTATGTATAGTGGAAAGAAGAACGTTGCGTATGAGATCTTTTATGATTCTCTTGACATCGTAGGCGATAAATTCAAGGAAGAAGGGAAGACTCCGCTTGAGATCTTTAAGCAGGCTCTGGAGAATGTCACACCTCAGGTAGAAGTAAAAGCCCGTCGTGTTGGTGGTGCTACCTTCCAGGTACCAATGGAAATAAGGCCCGACCGTAAGGTCAGTATCAGTATGAAGAACATGATCTCCTTTGCCCGTAAAAGAACAGGTCATTCAATGGCTGAACGTCTTGCAGCTGAGCTGATGGCAGCATACAAGCTCGAAGGCGGAGCTTATAAGAAGAAAGAAGATACTCACAGAATGGCAGAAGCCAATAAGGCCTTTGCTCATTTTCGTTTTTAGATAAATACCGGGGCGGCAGCAGACAGATGGACAAAAATCTGAAATATACCAGGAATATCGGGATCATGGCCCACATTGATGCGGGGAAGACCACAACAACAGAAAGGATTCTGTTCTATACCGGTTGTACCCACCGTATGGGAGAGGTTCATGACGGAAATGCCCAGATGGACTGGATGGTTCAGGAACAGGAGCGCGGGATTACAATAACGTCTGCAGCAACGACTACTTACTGGAAATATAATAACGAAGATTATAAGATCAATATAATAGATACTCCCGGCCATGTTGATTTCACAGTTGAGGTTGAAAGATCCCTGAGAGTGCTTGATGGGGCTGTTGCTGTTTTCTGTGGCGTCGGAGGTGTTGAACCCCAATCGGAAACAGTGTGGAGACAGGCAAACAAATATGGTGTCCCCAGAATAGCTTTTGTTAACAAGATGGACAGGGCAGGAGCTGACTTTTTCAGCGTTGTTCACCAGATAAAGGAGAAGCTTGATGCCAACGCAGTTCCGATACAGATCCCTATCGGAAATGAAGAGAACTTCAGAGGTATCGTCGATCTTGTAAAAATGAAAGCTTTTGTTTATGAAAATCAGAATGATTTCGGGGCCAAATATGAAATTGAGAATATTCCCGAAGATCTGATCGGGGAAGCTGAGGAATGGAGGGGAAAGCTTGTCGAAGCGATTGCCGAAGTTGATGATACTCTTCTTGAAAGATATATTGAGGATCAAGAGTCAATTACAGATGATGAAATACTTGCAGCTCTCAGAAAATCGACAATATCAGGAAAAGTTGTACCGGTACTATGTGGTGCTTCTTTCAAGAATAAAGGGATTCAGAGCCTGCTCAATGCAGTAGCAGCCTTTCTTCCTTCACCGATAGATAAGGGTGCTGTTACAGGAATTGATCCGAGAGATGACAGTGAGATAACACGTGAACCTGATGACCAGGCTCCGCTTGCAGCTCTTGTCTTTAAAATAGCTACTGATCCTTTTGTGGGACGGCTGGTGTTTATTAGGGTTTACTCCGGAGTTCTTCATGCAGGAGATGTAATATATAACGCAAGAACCGGTAAGAGGGAAAGAATAAACCGCCTGTATCAGATGCATGCAAACAAGCAGAATCCGACCGAACAGGTTACAGCCGGGGATATATGTGCAGGTGTCGGATTCAAAGACCTTAAGACAGGTGATACACTGTGTGCAATCCATAAACCGATTTTGCTTGAATCGATGGATTTCCCTGAACCTGTTCTTGGAGTAGCTGTTGAGCCCAAAACTCAGGCCGATGTGGATAAGTTATCACTGGCACTTCAGAAACTTGCAGAAGAGGATCCTACTTTCCAGGTTAAAATTGATCCGGATAGTGGACAGACAATAATTAACGGGATGGGAGAACTTCACCTCGAGATACTTATTGATCGTCTGCGTAGGGAATTCGATGTTGAATGTAATCAGGGTCCGCCCCAGGTGGCTTATAAGGAAGCTATTACAAGCTCTTCCGAATTCAGGGAAGTATTCAGGAAGCAGACAGGGGGGAAGGGGAAATTCGCTGACATTACTCTCGAATTTCTTCCGGCCGAAAATGGATTCAGAGGGCTTCAGTTTATTAATGAAGTGAAAGGCGGCAATGTGCCAAAGGAATTCATACCGGCTGTTGAAAAAGGATTACGTGAATCAATGTCGAACGGTCCGCTTGCAGGATTTCCGATGGAAAATCTTAAGGCAATCCTTAAAGATGGTTCATATCATCCGGTTGATTCAGATTCAATCTCCTTCGAGATAGCTGCAAAGCAGGCTTTCAGGAAGAATGCAGGCAAGTGCCACCCCGTAATACTTGAACCTATAATGTCAACTGAGGTTGTCACTCCCGAGGAATATGTTGGTGATGTTATTAGCGATTTCAACAGGAGAAGAGGAAGGGTTGAGGGTATGGAATCGAAAGCCGGTCTTAGGGTTGTGAAGGCCAAGGTGCCGTTAGCAGAAAAATTCGGATACGTTACGGTGCTGCGCACCCTTACATCCGGAAGAGCGATCTCAACGATGGAATTTTCACATTATGAAGAAGTTCCGACAGAAATAGCAAACAGAATTATTGAAGTTACAAAAGGAAAAATTCTATAAAAGATGAGTCAGAAAATACGTATTAAACTGAAATCTTATGACCATAATCTGGTTGACAAGTCAGCAGAGAAGATCGTAAAAACAGTGAAATCTACAGGTGCCGTTGTAAGTGGTCCGATTCCTCTTCCAACCCATAAAAAGATTTATACAGTTCTCAGGTCTCCCTTTGTTAACAAAAAGGCCAGAGAACAGTTTCAGCTGTCATCATATAAGAGGCTGCTGGATATTTACAGTTCCACACCAAAGACTATTGATGCTCTTATGAAACTTGAGCTTCCAAGTGGTGTTGAAGTTGAGATTAAAGTGTGAAACCAGTTAATTTATTAGCGAGATGGAGGGATTGATAGGAAAAAAAATAGGGATGACTTCTCTTTTTGATGAAGAGGGGAAGAATATTCCGTGTACGGTTCTTCAGGCAGGTCCATGTATTGTTACCCAGATCAAGACAGTTGAGAAGGATGGTTATTTTGCCGTTCAGCTAGGATTTGACGACAAGAAGGAGAAGAATACAACAAAGGCTGAAATGGGTCATTTCAGGAAGGTTAATACTACTCCGAAAAGAAAACTTATTGAGTTTGATGGTTTTCAGGAAGGGCAGCTAAAAGAAGGCGAAGTTGTTACAGCAGAGCTTTTCAAAAACGATTACTGGGTTGATGTAAGGGGCTGGTCAAAAGGAAAGGGCTTTCAAGGAGTTGTAAAGCGTCATGGTTTCAGTGGTGTTGGCGATCAGACCCATGGCCAGCATAACAGAGGCAGATCGCCCGGTTCACTGGGTGCCTCTTCATCCCCTTCACGGGTTATGCCGGGAATGAAAATGGCTGGCCGCATGGGAGGAAATAAAGTTATTTCCCTGAGCTTGCGTGTTATGAAAATAATGGCAGAAGACAATATTTTAATAGTAAAAGGATCAGTTCCTGGTCCAAAAGGTGGTTACGTAATAATTACAAAATAATGGAATTAGCAGTCGTTAATATTAGTGGCAAGGAAACCGGAAGGAAAGTTCAGTTGAACGATTCCATTTTCGGAGTTGAACCTAATGATCATGCTATATATCTCGATACAAAGCAGTTTATGGCAAACCAGCGCCAGGGAACTCATAAGTCGAAACAAAGGGCTGAAGTTTCCGGTAGCACCAGGAAACTAAAGAGGCAGAAAGGTACAGGTACAGCCCGTGCAGGCAGCATAAAGAACCCGCTTTTCAGAGGAGGTGGCAGAATATTTGGTCCGCAACCAAGATACTATGGTTTCAAGCTTAACAAAAAGGTGAAACAACTGGCCAGAAAATCAGCACTATCATATAAGGCATCTTCTAACAATATAATAGTTCTGGAAGACTTTTCATTTGAAGTTCCAAAATCCAGCCAGATTGTGAATATAGGCACTAACCTCAATATTGCTGATAAAAAAGTACTGTATGTTTTACCGGAACAAAATAAAAATATATATTTGTCATCCCGAAATGTACAAGGGGTTGAAGTCATAACAGCCAGTGATTTAAACACTTACAAGATTATGAAAGCTTCAACTTTAGTACTTGTAGAAAGCGCAATTGACGTTTTGCAGGCAACTTTTGAAAATTAGAAATTTTTTAGTGATGAATATTTTGATTAAACCTATAGTAACTGAAAAGATGACAAACCAGGGCGATAAATTTAACCGCTATGGTTTTATTGTTGCCAGGAACGCAAACAAGTTACAGATCAAGAAAGCGGTTGAAGAGCTCTATAGTGTTACCGTTGATTCGGTGAATACGATTCGTTACGGCGGTAAGCTTAAGTCGCGTAACACAAAATCAGGGCTTATCATCGGCAGGACAAGTGCTGTTAAGAAAGCGATAGTTACGCTTGCTGAAGGCAATAAAATAGATTTCTATAGCAATATTTAAAACAGGTATGGCAGTCAGAAAGATCAAGCCTGTAACACCAGGCCAGAGAAACAAGATTATCAGTGCTTTTGATACTATCACAAGCACTGTACCGGAGAAATCTCTCCTCCGACCGCTTAAAAAATCCGGAGGAAGGAATGTTAACGGTCATATGACAATGCGGTACATTGGTGGCGGTCACAAAAGGATGTACAGGCTTATCGATTTCCAGAGGGAAAAAGATGGTATAAATGCAACAGTGAAATCAATAGAGTACGATCCAAACAGATCAGCCAGGATTGCGCTTGTTGTTTATGAAGATGGTGAAAAAAGGTATATTGTGGCTCCTGCCGGTTTACAACCCGGTCAGACTATAGTTTCTGGCAAAAATGCCGCACCCGAAGTAGGTAATGCATTATTTCTCAGCGACATACCTCTTGGGACGATTGTTCATAATATCGAGCTGAAACCCGGAAAGGGAGCAGCTATGGCGCGCAGTGCGGGAACATATGCCCAGCTGTTGGCACGTGAAGGTAAATATGCAATTCTGAAACTCCCCTCAGGTGAGACAAGAATGGTACTTACTTCCTGCAGAGCTACAATAGGATCAGTATCAAATCCTGATCATAGCCTTGAGAAGTTAGGAAAAGCCGGCCGTTCACGCTGGAAAGGTCGTCGTCCAAGAGTAAGAGGTGTCGTTATGAACCCTGTCGATCATCCGATGGGTGGTGGAGAAGGAAAAGCTACGGGTGGTCATCCACGGTCCCGCAGCGGCATGCCGGCAAAAGGATTCAAGACCCGTAACAAGAAAAAATATTCTGCAAAACAAATTCTTGAGAGAAAGAAAAAATAACTGATATAATATGAGCAGATCAATTAAAAAAGGCCCTTTTATTGAATATAAACTCGAGAAGAGACTTCTTGAAATGAATGAGGGAGGGAAGAAATCGGTAATAAAAACATGGTCAAGGCGATCAGTTATATCCCCTGATTTTGTGGGACATACTATAGCAGTTCATAATGGAAATAAGTTTATCCCTGTGTATATAACAGAGAATATGGTAGGTCACAAACTTGGAGAATTTGCACCTACCCGTACATTCAGAGGACACTCGGGGAATAAATAATAATCAGAAAATTATAAAAGATGGGCGTAAGAAAAAGAAATACAGCTGAACGGAGAAAAGAAGCCTCAAAATCACAATATCAGGCTATTCTCAGGAACTGTCCTACCTCACCCCGTAAGATGAGGCTGGTTACAGACCTGATTCGCGGCGAGGAAGTTAACAGAGCCCTTGATATACTTAAATATAGTTCTCAGGAAGCTTCCCGCAGGCTGGAGAAATTACTGCTTTCAGCAATTGCAAACTGGCAATCTAAAAATGAAGGTGTAAGAATTGAAGAAAGCAAGCTCTATATTAAAACTATTCATGTTGATGGCGGCCGTACAATGAAGAGACTCCAGACAGCTCCCCAGGGAAGGGCATACAGGTTGCGGAAGAGATCCAATCATGTGACACTTGTCCTTGATAGCAGGAATAAGGAAATAGAAAATACATCAAAATAATTCAGATGGGACAAAAAGTAAATCCGATAGGTAATAGATTAGGCATAATTAAAGGCTGGGATTCGAACTGGTACGGTGGAAAAGATTTCTCCGGCAAACTGGTTGAGGATGCAAAGATCAGGGAATACCTGAATGCCAGGCTTTCAAAAGCAAGTATTTCAAAAATTGTTATTGAAAGAACTCTCAAGCTTATAACTGTAACTGTAAATACTGCCCGCCCTGGTATTATAATCGGAAAAGGAGGCCAGGAAGTTGATAAGCTTAAGGAAGAGCTTAAGAAAATTACCCAAAAGGAAGTTCAGATAAATATTTTCGAGGTTAAGAGACCCGAACTTGATGCCAATATTGTCGGAAATAATATAGCGCGCCAGTTAGAAGGCAGGATTTCTTACAGAAGGGCAATCAAGATGGCCATAGCATCGACAATGAGAATGGGTGCTGAAGGTATCAAGGTAGTAGTCTCCGGGCGTTTGGGTGGAGCTGAAATGGCAAGAACCGAGACCTATAAAGAGGGGCGCATACCTCTCCATACCTTCAGGGCTGATATAGATTATGCTCTTGCAGAGGCACATACGAAGGTTGGACTGATCGGTATCAAAGTGTGGATCTGTAATGGTGAGGTATATGGGAAAAGAGATCTCAGTCCGAATATCGGGGCAAGAAATGCCAAAGGCAAGGCCATGAGGAAGACAAGACAAAGAAGCAAATAACTTGAGGTGATAATTTTTAAGAGATTATAAGAGATGTTACAACCAAAAAGGACCAAATACAGGAGAGCCCAGAAGGGCAAGATGAAGGGTAATGCTCAGAGAGGCAACCAGTTGGCATTCGGTTCATTTGGTATCAAGGCGCTGGAGCAGTGCTGGATTACCGGAAGGCAGATAGAAGCAGCCCGTCAGGCAGTGACCCGTTATATGAAACGTGAAGGGCAGCTCTGGATAAGGGTATTCCCCGACAAACCTATAACAAAGAAACCGGCTGAGGTTCGTATGGGTAAAGGAAAAGGCTCTCCGGAAGGGTTTGTGGTACCTGTTACCCCGGGGCGTATACTTATAGAAGCTGAAGGAGTACCACTCGCTATTGCGAAAGAGGCACTTCGACTCGGTGCGCAAAAACTGCCGATAACAACAAAATTTATAGTAAGACGCGATTACGTCGAGTAATAAATCTATTTATCAGATGAAAACATCAGAAATAAGGGAATTAAGCACAGCTGATCTTATCGATCGTATCGATGCTGAGAGAACTATGTTGATACGGATGAGAATGAATCATGCAATAACTCCCCTAGATAATCCGCAGAAACTGAAACAGGCAAAACTGACTATAGCCCGTTTAAATACCGAATTACGTTCCAGGGAACTCAAACAGAAATCTAAATAGCCGGAATCAGCAATGGAAAGGAATATCAGAAAAGACCGAATAGGGATTGTTGTCAGTAACAAGATGAATAAATCAATCGTTGTTGCAGTCAAAAGAAAAGTAAAGCATCCGATCTATGCCAAATTCATTAACAAAACAAAGAAAATAATGGCACATGATGAGGAAAATGCCTGCAATATTGGCGATACAGTAAAGATATCGGAGACCAGGCCTCTGAGTAAGAATAAAGCCTGGAGATTAGTTGAAATAATCGAAAGAGCCAAGTAATTATGATACAGCAGGAAACCAGGCTCATAGTAGCCGATAATTCAGGCGCCAAGGAGGTATTATGCATAAGGGTGCTGGGTGGTAGCAAAAAAAGATATGCTACTGTTGGAGATAAAATAGTTGTTAGTGTTAAATCTGCACTTCCTTCAGGTGAAGCAAAGAAAGGAACAGTGAGCAGGGCTGTTGTTGTAAGAACAAAAAAAGAGATACGCCGGCCCGATGGATCCTATATCAGGTTCGATGATAATGCAGTTGTTCTGCTGACTAATCAGGATGAAGTAAGAGGTACACGTATCTTTGGTCCTGTAGCCAGAGAGCTTCGTGATAAGTATATGAAAATTGTTTCACTGGCACCTGAGGTGTTGTAAACAAAATACCAGCAATGCAAAAAAAGATACATATCAAGAAAGGTGACACGGTAATTGTAATAACCGGTGAATCAAAAGGCCAGAAAGGTCGTATATTGAAAGTTGACAGGAAGGCGGGCAAGGCAATTGTAGAGGGTCTGAATCTGATCTCAAAACATACTAAACCCAATTCAAAAGCGCCACAAGGCGGCATCATTAAGAAGGAAGCTCCTATCCATATATCGAACCTTATGCACCTGGATCCGGCTTCCGGTAAGCCTACACGTATTGGCAGGAGACTTAATGATAAAAATAAATTAGTGCGTTTTTCAAAAAAATCAGGAGAGGAGATTAAGTAATGTATGTACCTGAATTAAAAACTAAGTATAAGAACGAGATCATACCGGCGTTGACAAAGGAATTTGGCTATAAGACCGTAATGCAGGTCCCGAAGCTGAAGAAAATAGTTATCAATCAGGGTGTAGGACAGGCTATTGCTGACAAGAAATTGCTTGAATCAGGTGTTAAGGAATTAACAGATATAGCCGGCCAGAAAGCGGTCCTGACATATTCGACAAAAGATATCTCTAATTTCAAGCTGAGGAAAAATATGCCAATTGGCATTATGGTCACCCTGCGTGAAGAACGGATGTATGAATTTCTCGAAAGACTAATATCTGTTGCTCTTCCACGTATCCGCGACTTTAAAGGGATAAATTCGAAGCTTGACGGGCATGGCAATTATACGCTTGGGATCACTGAACAGATAATTTTTCCGGAGATTGACCTTGATAAAGTTACTAAGATAATGGGACTCCAGGTTACTTTCGTCACCTCAGCAAAGAGTGATGAAGAGGCATTTGCACTGCTCAAGAACTTTGGATTACCTTTTAAAACATCAAAAAACTGATATATGGCTAAGGAATCAATGAAAGCCCGCGAAGTAAAACGCGCAAAACTGGCTCAGAAGTACGCAGAGAAAAGGGCTCAGCTTAAGGCTGACAAAAATTATATTGCTTTAAGTCGTCTTCCAAGGAATTCAAACCCTAACAGACTGAGAAACCGTTGTAAGATTACTGGCCGGCCAAGGGGATATATGAGACAATTCGGAATTAGCAGGATAACATTCAGGGAAATGGCATCAGCTGGTCTTATACCTGGTGTTAAGAAAGCTAGCTGGTAATTATTAAAGAAATAAAACTATTAATATATAAGAAATGACTGATCCGATTTCAGATTTACTGACCAGAATTAGAAATGCCATTATGGCCGGTCATAAAGTTGTGGAAGCTCCAGCTTCAAAATTAAAGACGGAGATAGCAAGGATTCTTTTTGAAAAAGGATATATTCTAAGCTATAAAGTTGTTGAAAGTGATAACAAGCAGGGTTCTCTTAAGATAGCTCTCAAATATAATCCAAAGAATAAGAAATCTGCTATTAAGTCCATACAGCGTGCAAGCCGTCCGGGCTTAAGATATTATTCGGGAGTTGATGATCTGCCGAGAGTTTTGAACGGACTTGGCATAGCTATAATTTCAACTTCAAAAGGTCTGATGACCGACAAAGAGGCCAAGAGAGAAAATGTTGGTGGTGAAGTCTTATGTTATGTTTACTAAAAGGAGGAATGATTAATGTCACGAATAGGAAAATTACCTATAGCTCTGCCCCAAGGCGTCACTGTAAATATTAGTGATGCCAATGTGGTAAGCGTAAAGGGACCTTTGGGAGAACTGAGTCAGGCTGTAGACAAGGACCTGAAGATAGAAGTCGCTGACAACGTGATTAATATTACGCGTCCGTCAGATTCAAAAAATCATAAATCCCTTCACGGACTTTACAGGGCTCTTATTGCCAATATGGTAACGGGTGTCTCACAGGGTTACAAGAAGGAGCTTGAACTTGTTGGTGTTGGCTACCGTGCAGAAGCAAAAGGTCAGCAGCTTGAACTAAGCCTTGGTTACTCACATGAGATTATTTTCGAACTGCCGAATGAGGTTAAGATCGAAACAAAAATGGAAAGAAGAAGTAATCCGATAATAACACTTACTTCTATTGATAAACAGCTTATCGGACATGTTGCTGCAAAAATAAGATCCCTCCGTCCGCCGGAACCATACAAAGGCAAAGGGATCAAGTTTGTAGGGGAACAGCTAAGGAGAAAAGCCGGGAAGTCTGCTAGTGTATAACGCTGAAAATGTTTATTAAGATGGCTTTAACAAAACTTCAAAGAAGAACAAGGATCAGACTGAGGATCCGTAAAAAGATAAGCGGTACAACTGCTGTCCCCAGACTTGCAGTATATCGCAGCAACAAACAGATTTATGTTCAGGCTATTGACGATCTGAACGGAGTTACGATTTTATCAGCCTCTTCAAGAGAGAAGGAGATCGCTGGTAAAACAGGTATCAAAAAGACCGAACAGGCTAAGCTTGTGGGTAAACTTTTAGCATCGAAATGCAAGGAAAAAGGTATTGAAAGTGTAGTATTCGACAGGAGCGGTTACAAATATCATGGCAGAGTTAAATCGTTGGCTGATGCAGCCCGCGAAGGCGGTTTAAAATTTTAACACATTATGGCAGAAGGAATCAGAAAAGTCAAAACGAGTGATCTGGAACTTAAAGACAGACTAATTAGTATCCAGAGAGTTACCAAAGTGACAAAAGGTGGTCGCACATTCAGTTTCTCGGCAATTGTTGTTGTTGGAAATGAAGACGGCATTGTTGGTCATGGTCTTGGTAAGGCAAGTGAAGTTACGACTGCGATAGCCAAAGGTATCGAAGATGCTAAGAAAAACCTCATTAAGGTTCCCGTTATAAATGGCACAATACCTCATGAACAAGAAGCAAAATTCGGAGGTGCGAGAGTATTTATTAAGCCGGCTTCAGATGGTACAGGTGTTAAGGCAGGAGGTGCTATGCGTGCTGTTCTTGAAAGCGTTGGGATCAAAAACGTGCTTGCCAAGTCAAAGGGATCATCAAACCCTCATAATCTTGTAAAAGCAACAATTGAGGCACTGCTCCAGATCCGCGATCCATATACAGTAGCGGAACAGAGAGGCATAACGATGGAAAGAGTTTTTAATGGTTAGGAACAATTATCAAATGGCAAAGATCAGAATTACCCAGGTGAAAAGCGAAAACCGGAAGCCGGAAAAACAGAAAAGGACTCTGTTAGCTCTCGGTATAAGAAAATTGAACCACACTGTTGAACATGAAGCCACGCCTCAGATAATGGGAATGGTTGAAAAGGTAAGACACCTGGTCAGAGTGGAGAATATTTAAGATATTAACGATATATAAATAAAATCATGGATTTGAGTAACTTAAAACCTGCTAAAGGGTCGGTGAAAAAAAACAAGCGTCTTGGTCGTGGACAGGGTTCAGGCAGGGGAGGCACTTCTACTAGAGGGCATAAAGGAGCCAAACAGCGTTCCGGATATAAAAAGATGATAGGATTTGAAGGAGGTCAGATGCCCCTTCAAAGGCGTGTGCCAAAATACGGTTTCAAAAATATTAATCGTAAGGAATATAAGGGTATCAACCTGGAAGTATTGCAAAACCTGGCTGAGAAGAAGAATCTTGAAAAAATAGATCTTGATGTAATGATCTCTGCAGGGCTTGTTTCAAAAAACACACTTGTTAAAATACTCGGGAAAGGTACACTTGACAGAAAATTGGAAGTTTATGCTCATGCGTTCAGCAAATCAGCTGTCGCAGCAATTGAAGCTAAAAACGGGGCCGTTGTAAAAATCTAATTACATGAGACTGATCCAGACCATAAAGAATATCCTTAAGATAGAAGATCTTCGCGCAAGGTTGCTATATACCCTGGGAATTATCCTGTTGTACAGATTTGGTAAATATGTTACCCTGCCCGGCATAGATCCGTCACAGCTTCAAGGGTTACAGAATCAGACCGCTTCAGGTTTGATGGGACTGCTAGATATGTTTTCAGGTGGAGCTTTTTCACAGGCTTCGGTGTTTGCTCTGGGTATCATGCCTTATATATCCGCTTCAATCGTAATTCAGCTTCTTGGTATAATATTTCCATATTATCAGAAACTCCAGAAAGAAGGGGAGAGCGGAAGACGTAAAATGAATCAGCATACAAGGTATCTTACGGTCATCATTCTTATCCTTCAGGCTCCGACATATCTTGTCAACCTGCATGCCCAACTCCCGGATTCAGCATTTATTCTGAAAGGCAGTTTCTTCCAGATATCCTCAGTCATAATTCTAACAGCTGGAACAATATTTGTAATGTGGCTTGGGGAAAAAATAACCGATAAGGGTATCGGTAACGGCATCTCATTGATAATTATGATCGGCATTGTTGCCAGGTTGCCTGCGAGCTTTGTCTTTGAGGCAGGTACAAGACTTGCAGGTGCCGGTGGAGCAATAGGACTGATTGTAGAGATTTTGATACTCTTTGTTATTGTGCTGGGGACAATAATGCTTGTTCAGGGCACACGCCGCGTACCGGTTCAGTATGCAAGAAGAATAGTTGGAAACAAACAGTATGGCGGTGTTCGCCAGTATATACCATTGAAAGTAAATGCAGCAGGTGTTATGCCTATAATCTTTGCACAGGCTATAATGATGCTGCCAATAATAATTGCCGGGTTCTCAACAGATTCAAGTTCCGGTTTCGTAGTTACTTTCTCGAATATGTATGGGTTTTGGTATAATTTAGTGACAGCGATACTTATAATTGCTTTTACATATTTCTATACAGCTATCACTATCAATCCGGTTCAGATGGCAGAGGATATGAAAAAGAACGGGGGATTTATTCCTGGAATTAAACCGGGCAGGAAGACAGTTGAATTTTTTGATACTATAATGTCGAGAATCACATTGCCGGGTTCAATATTCCTTGCTATAATAGCAATACTCCCGTCCATTGCTGTAAAAGCCGGAGTAACGCCGCAATTTGCTCAGTTCTATGGCGGGACTTCTCTTCTGATCCTTGTGGGAGTAGTCCTTGACACTTTACAGCAGATTGAAAGTCATTTGCTTATGCGTCATTATGATGGATTGATGAAATCTGGCCGGATTAAGGGAAGATCAGGTGCTGTTACGTCAATTTAGATATAAAATATTACGTTCTTTGATGTTGTATTTAAAGACCGATGAGGAGATAGAGTTGCTAAGGGAAAGCAATTTACTGGTGTCTAAGACATTAGCTGAAGTTGCCAGACACATACAACCGGGAGTTAGCACTCTTTATCTTGATGATATTGCAGAAATTTTTATCCGTGACCATGCAGCGGTTCCGGCCTTCAAGGGTTACAACGGTTTCCCGAATACTCTCTGTACGTCGGTCAATGATGAAGTGGTTCATGGGATTCCGTCAGGTTATTATTTGAAGGAAGGTGACATAATCTCGATTGACTGCGGAGTTATTCTAAACGGATGGTATGGAGATGGAGCCTATACTTTTGCAGTGGGTGAGATAAAAGAGGAGGTGCGGAAACTCATTGAATTTACGAAAGCCTCACTTAATGAAGGTGTGAAGCAAGCTGTTGCAGGCAACAGGATAGGAGATATATCGTATGCCGTACAATCGAAGGCCGAGAGTGGAGGATTTTCAGTTGTTAGGGAGCTAGTAGGCCATGGTCTTGGGAAACATTTGCATGAAGCTCCGGAAGTGCCTAATTTCGGGAAAAAAGGATCCGGACCAAAGATGTCCAAAGGGCTTGTAATATGTATAGAACCTATGATCAATCTGGGCAGAAAGGAAACAGTTCAGTCGAGAGACGGGTGGACAATAAAAACTATTGATGGAAAACCTTCTGCACATTTTGAATATGCAGTTGCAGTTGATAAGGGGAAGGCAGATGTACTAACAACATTTGATTTTGTTGAAGAAGTATTAAATAAAATATGATCGTATGGCTAAACAACCATCAATAGAACAGGACGGTACAATAATCGAAGCTCTGTCGAATGCGATGTTCAGGGTAGAGCTCGATAACGGCCATGTTATTACTGCTCATATCTCGGGTAAAATGCGGATGCATTACATAAAAATACTACCCGGAGACAAAGTAAAGGTTGAAATGTCACCGTACGATTTAACTAAGGGAAGAATAACATTCAGATATAAATAAGAAATATTGCGATAATGAAAGTAAGAGCATCTATAAAAAAGCGTAGTGCTGATTGTAAGATAGTCAGAAGAAAAGGTCGGCTTTATGTGATTAATAAGAAAAATCCCAAGTTCAAACAAAGGCAGGGATAATTTGATTAATTTTGCAACTTATTTTAAGAAAACTGATATATGGCACGTATTGTAGGAGTAGATTTACCAAGACATAAAAGGGGCGAAGTGGGCCTGACCTATATCTACGGAGTAGGCAAAAGCACAGCTCAGAAAGTACTTGATGAAGCCGGAGTGGGGCGTGATGTTAAGGTTCAGGAATGGACTGACGATCAGATTAATGACATTCGCCGGATACTCAATGAAAAATACAAACTTGAGGGCGAACTTCGTTCCGAAACGCAGCTTAATATAAAGAGGCTTATGGATATTGGATGTTACCGTGGTGTGCGTCATAGACTTGGTCTCCCGGTAAGAGGGCAGAGTACCAAGAACAACGCCAGAACAAGGAAAGGCAGAAAGAAAACTGTTGCTAACAAGAAAAAAGCTACTAAATAAATAGATTATGGCAAAAAAGACCGGAGCATTAAAGAAGAGAATAGTTAAAGTTGAGCCATCTGGGCAGGCACATATTCATTCATCTTTCAATAATATAATAATAACGCTTACAAATAATTCCGGACAGGTTATTTCATGGGCATCTGCCGGGAAGATGGGGTTTAAGGGATCGAAGAAAAACACTCCTTATGCAGCTCAAATGGCATCTGAGGAATGTAGCAAGGTAGCTTATGACCTTGGGCTGAGAAAAGTAAAGGTATTTGTTAAAGGCCCTGGTTCCGGAAGGGAATCAGCTATCCGTGCAATAGCTAATTCGGGGATAGAGGTAACTGAAATAGTGGATGTAACCCCGCTTCCTCACAATGGTTGTCGCCCACCAGCGAGAAGAAGAGTATAATTAGTTTAAATAGATTTTTTGTCTGATATAAATAATATAGAATAATGGCAAGATATACCGGCCCAAAATCGAGAATCGCAAGAAAATTCGGAGACCCAATTTATGGCCCAGATAAATATCTGGACAGGAAGAATTTTCCTCCCGGGCAGCATGGATTGAACAAGAAAAGAAAGAAAACTTCAGAATATGGTATTCAATTGAGAGAGAAGCAAAAAGCTAAGTATACCTATGGTGTTCTTGAGCGCCAGTTTCGAAATGCATTTGAGAAGGCGTCAAGAGCTAAAGGTGTTACCGGCGAGGTTCTTCTTCAAATACTTGAATCGAGGCTTGATAATGTAGTTTACAGGCTTGGAATTGCCCCTTCCAGGGCATCTGCGCGTCAACTCGTATCTCACAGGCACATAACAGTAAACGGAGCAGTTGTAAATATTCCCTCATTCCAGCTTAAGGCAGGTGACATAATTGGTGTTCGCGAAAAATCAAAATCACTTGAAGTGATTGTTGACACTCTCACAACAAGAAGACCTTCAAGACTTTCCTGGCTTGAATGGGATGAAGCACAGATGGCTGGGAAATTCATGAATATCCCTCTGCGTTCAGATATTCCTGAAGATATTAATGAACAACTGATAGTCGAATTGTATTCAAAATAATAATCTAAGATAAATTCTATGGCCATATTATCATTCCAGAAGCCTGATAAAGTAATAATGCTGGAAGCGACTGACAAACTCGGTAAATTCGAGTTTCGTCCTCTCGAACCTGGCTATGGTATTACTGTGGGTAATGCCCTGCGTAGAATACTTTTATCTTCACTTGAAGGATTTGCTATAACAACAGTGAAGATAGAAGGAGTTGATCACGAATTTTCAACTATAAAGGGGGTCATTGAGGATGTTACCGAAATTGTCCTTAACCTTAAACAGATAAGGTTCAAAAGAACTGTTGAGGATATCGACCATGAGAAGGTACTTGTGAATATCCATAATAAAGAAGTATTCAAAGCCGGAGATCTTAATAATTCTCTGAGCAGTTTTGAGGTCCTCAATCCAGATTTTGTTGTTATGAGGATGGAATCGGGTGTCAAGCTCCAGGTTGAGTTACTTATCAGCAAAGGTCGCGGATACGTTCCTGCTGAGGAGAATCAACCTGCAGACAGTGAATTCGGGCTTATTGCAATTGATTCTATTTTCACCCCTATACGAAATGTGAAATATTCAGTAGAGAATTTTCGTGTTGAACAGAAAACCGACTATGAAAAACTGCTGCTTGAGATCGAAACAGATGGATCAATTCATCCCAAAGATGCTCTTAAGGAAGCAGCCAAGATACTGATATATCATTTCATGCTGTTTTCCGACGAAAAGATCACGCTCGATTCTGACGAGAAGATGGCACATGAGGAATTTGATGAAGAAATTCTGCATATGAGACAGCAGCTCAAGACCAAGCTTGTTGATCTTGATCTTTCAGTAAGAGCTCTTAACTGTCTTAAGGCTGCTGAGGTGGAAACACTCGGCGATCTTGTACAATTCAATAAGAATGACCTTCTCAAGTTCAGGAATTTCGGTAAGAAATCACTTTCGGAACTTGAAGAACTGCTCGATTCCATGAGCCTTTCTTTTGGAATGGAAGTGAGCAAGTACAAGCTTGATAAAGATTAATTTGAAAATTGTGAGGATACTGAGATGCGACATTTAAGAGTCATAAACCATTTAGGAAGGACAAATTTACACAGGAAGGCGATGCTTGCAAACATGGCAACATCGTTGATCCTACATAAAAGGATCACAACAACGACGGCGAAGGCTAAAGCTCTGAGGACCTATATAGAACCCCTTATTACAAAATCAAAGGAGGATTCGACTCATTCAAGAAGGGTTGTTTTCCAATATCTTAAGAATAAAGAAGCAGTTGTTGAATTATTCAGGGAGATATCACCAAAAATAGCTGAAAGGCCCGGAGGATACACCCGCATTCTGAAGACAGGCAACAGAATAGGTGATAATGCAGAGATGTGCATATTGGAACTAGTTGATTATAACGAGGCTATGCTCAGTGGTGGTGAAACAACCAAAGGCAGGACGAGAAGAAGAAGATCTGCAAAGAAAAAAACTGAAGCAGCCGTATCTGCCAAACCAGATGATAAAGTCACTGAAATAAAGGCTGAGGATGCTGCTGTTGAAACTACAGAACAGGAACAGGCAATACCCGATTCTGAAGAAACAGCTGCTGAAGAAGAAAAGAAATAAGTATCTCTGATAATATTTAAAGAAAGGGATAGTCTGAAACGATCAGTATCCCTTTTTTTGTATATATTGCATTATTGTTTAATATAAATTAAAATTTCTATGAGTCAAATAGTTAGCATTTATGCTCGTGAGATCCTTGATTCACGCGGCAACCCGACAATTGAAGTAGATGTTGCAACTGCCAGTGGTTGTTTTGGGCGCGCTGCTGTGCCTTCTGGTGCATCGACCGGTGAAAATGAGGCTCTTGAATTAAGGGACGGAGATAATAGCCGTTACCTGGGCAAGGGTGTTCTGCAAGCAGTACATAATGTTAATAATATCATTGCTGAAGAGTTGAATGGAATGGAGGTTTCTGATCAGGCAGGAATTGATAAGAAAATGATCGATCTTGACGGAACAAAAACAAAAAGCAATTTGGGAGCAAATGCTATTCTGGGCGTCTCGCTTGCAACTGCAAAAGCAGCAGCCCAACTGCATGGTCTTCCCCTCTTCCGTTATATTGGAGGATCCAATGCTGTTACCCTTCCTGTGCCAATGATGAATATAATCAATGGCGGTTCACATTCTGATGCTCCGATAGCTTTCCAGGAATTCATGATTAGGCCCGTAGGAGCACCTAATTTCAAAGAAGCTCTCAGAATGGGGACTGAAGTCTTTCATTCCCTTAAGAAAGTGCTCAAAGGCCGCGGGCTTAGTACGGCTGTTGGCGATGAAGGAGGGTTTGCACCTACGCTAGGTGGAACAGAGGATGCTCTTGAAACGATTCTTAAGGCAATAAATGATGCTGGCTATAAATCGGGCAGCGACCTTACAATTGCTCTTGACTGCGCTGCTTCAGAATTCTTTAAAGACGGCATCTATGATTATTCAAAATTCGAAGGCCCCAAAGGAGCAAAGAGAACATCAAAGGAACAGGTTGATTATTTAGAACAGTTGGTAGGTAAATATCCGATCGACTCTATTGAAGACGGAATGGCAGAAAGTGATTGGGATGGATGGAAGATGCTTACAGACAGGATAGGAAAGAAATGCCAGTTGGTAGGCGATGATGTGTTTGTAACAAATGTTGAATACCTTAAGAAAGGTATCGAAATGGGTTGTGCAAACTCCATTCTTATAAAAGTAAATCAGATAGGGACACTTACTGAAACGCTTAATGCTATTGAAATGGCACACAGGGCTGGCTATACAACTGTAACATCTCATCGTTCAGGAGAAACTGAAGATACGACTATTTCTGATATAGCAGTTGCAACAAATTCAGGTCAGATAAAAACAGGTTCCTGTAGCCGGACTGACAGGATTGCCAAATACAATCAGCTACTCAGGATCGAAGAAATGCTTGGTGATCTTGCTGTATACGGATATAAGAAATAAAAGCTCCTTTCGCAAGTAATTTGCAGTCCTTATAGAGGGCTTTCCCGACGTTGTTAACAATTTGTTGATAACCGTTGTTCATATCAGGTTTATAACAAGCCTCCTTTTTAATAGGTTTAGTTCTGATTTTGAATTATATTTGTTTATCAGGTGAGCGATAAAAGGCTGCTTGAAAGATGTAGAACCGGCTTGGGGTTACTTAATTGAAACACTATCCGGATCATTCAAACCTCAGGGTTTGTGCATCAAGAGAGCCGAAGGCCATACTAGGGAAACCTGGTCTAAAACCAGTTCCTGATGTAAGGTAAGTCGCCAGAGACCGGAAACGTTCTTACAACGACTGAGTCACAGGGCTTCAAAAGACAAAAGACTTCGGTACAATGTCAATTGAAACCGATTCCACGACCTCCGGGTAATGCGGATCGGAGCCTGAAAGACACTTCGTCCCGGAAAGTCCTGGCACATGCCGGGAACAAAAGGACAGCAGAAAGGGCTATCCGTAAAAAGATGGTCCTGAAAGCTTAGGGTTGCCGGAATGATGCTTCGGCAGAAGGAAAGCAACCGGCCAGAATAACAGTAGCCTGACGCCGTATGCGGCTTCGGTTGCAAACGGTGAATGGGAACTAATCTTCGCGATAAGTTCCCATTATTGTTTTATACAACTTCTTTCCCCTCATTGCATTTCGCCTGTTTTTCTCTCTTACGTTTTTTAAATATCTTTGATTCATATTCTCTATTCATGCAATACTCAGGATTATCATCTTTTATTGACTCCCTTGAAAAATCAGAGGAGCTTTTAAGAATAAAAACGTATGCAGATCCGGTTCTTGAAATCACAGAAATAACAGACCGTGTAACAAAATCAGGCGGAAAAGCCCTTCTTTTCGAAAATAACGGTACCGCATTCCCTCTTCTTATTAACGCCTATGGCACTGATAAGCGAATGGCTATGGCAATAGGAAAACAAAATATTGAAGAGGCTTTAACCGAGATCTCTGACCTTATGGAAAGATTCACTTCGGCAGCCGACAGTTTTCTTAAAAAAATAAGATCCTTACCGGATTTGTTGAAGATATCCGGCTACCTCCCCGTAACTACAAGGAAAAAAGGCATTTGCCAGCAGGTGATATACAAGGATCCAGACCTTGGTATTTTCCCTGTCCTTAAGTGCTGGCCTCATGATGGAGGTCGTTTTATAACCCTGCCGATGGTTCATACAATACATCCGGTTACCGGGAAAAAAAATGTCGGTATGTACAGAATGCAGATTCTTGACAGGAACCATACTGCAATTCACTGGCAGCTTCATAAGACGGGTGCCGCTCATTTTGAAGCCTGGAAAAAAACCGGTAGAAAAATGCCTGTCTCAATAAGCCTTGGAGGCGACCCGGCCTATGCATACGCTGCTACAGCCCCGCTCCCCGAAAACATAAATGAATATATACTTGCAGGTTTTCTCAGGAAAAGGAAGGTAAGACTTGTGAAATGTATTACCAATGAATTATACGTTCCTGATGATGCAGATATTGTAATTGAAGGATATGTTGATCCTGAGGAAGAACTTGTGATGGAAGGGCCATTCGGAGACCATACTGGATTCTATTCACTTGCTGACCTTTATCCGGTGTTTCATGTGACATGCATTACCCATTCAAAAAATGCAGTTTACCCTGCTACGGTTGTCGGTATTCCGCCAATGGAAGATGCATGGCTTATAAGAGCTACTGAGAAGATCTTTCTTCCGCCCTTAAGACTTGTTATACAGCCGGAGATTGAAGATCTTCATATGCCTGATGCCGGTGTGGCTCATAACCTTGCTGTTGTCAGGATCAGAAAGACTTACCCGGGACAGGGTAAAAAAGTAATTAATTCTTTATCAGGTGCCGGGCAGATGATGTTTACCAAATACCTGATTATTGTCAGTGGAGATACTGATATAAGGGATTACTATAAGCTATTAATCAGTGTGTGCAGGAATACTGACCTCAGATCTGATTTGTTGTTCACCTCTGGACCGCTCGATGTGCTTGATCATTCGGCGGAAACCTTCTCTTTGGGAGGAAAGCTGGGTATTGATGCAACGCAGAAGATCAGGGAAGAGAAGTATTCTCCATGGATCGTCAACCCTGAACAGGACACAGGGGAAAATGTTTGCCATGTAACTGACATTCTGAAAACGCTTGCAGATGAAAAAAACATTTACCGGCCAGACGATAAGCCATTGATTGTGGTGGGAGTTGATGTTGAAAAAGATAAAGGGATAATTGTCAGGTTACGCAAATTATTTGCAGACAGAGGTTGCGGCAATTTTGCCGGACTAATAGCCCTGGTTGATAATAAGGTTGATGTAACTGATCTTTTCACGGTTTCATGGCAGGTACTGGCTAACACTGATCCCCTGAGAGATATTGATATAATTGATAATAAAACAATAATAATAGACGGTACGATAAAAGCTTTCAGGGAAGGTGGTTTTCCAAGAAGATGGCCGAATGTTGTTTGTTCTTCGGCTGAAACGATCGATATTATTAATAAGAAATGGGAATCATTTGAAATAGGCCCATTTATCCCCTCACCCTCACTAAAATTTTCTATGTTGTGCCGGTCTGGGAATGAACAGATAACTACTGTCTGAAGGAAGTATATTAAAGATCTTAATGAACAGCCTATTCTGTTTTTTTACTACTTTTGTATAATCTGATGGGACTTATCTGCTTTACATACAGTATTCTTTGGCTTAACATCTGTAAGGAGATGATTTCTGCTTTTCAGGCAACAGGATCAGGATTCATAATGTCAGGCGGTAATTTACTGCTTATCTCAATAGGAATAGTTTTAATTGTTGTAGTATTCATTCTTCACCAAATTGAAATAAAGAAAGTGTTAAGAATGGAGAAGCAGTTGAGAGAAGCAAATGAGCTAGTCGAAAACACCAAAAGAAAGATGTTCAGCCTTGAGTCGAAGGATAAGGACATGACCGATTCCCTCATATATGCGCAGAGGATACAGGAAGCTTTGCTACCATCGGAGGATTATTTCAGGAACTATTTCAAAGATTCTTTTGTTTTATTCAAGCCCAGGGATATAGTAAGCGGAGATTTTTACTGGATTAGCGAAAAAGGTGGTAAGATTTTTGTCGTTGCTGCTGACTGCACGGGTCATGGTGTTCCTGGTGCCCTTATGTCTGTAATCGGGATTGATATTCTTAACAAGACAATTAATGAAGAGAATGTTGAAAATCCTTCCCGGGTTCTTGCAATAATGGATAAAGGGCTTGAAAAAACATTCAGCAGGGAGAAGAAAGTTGGCAATGTAATTCGTGATAGCATGGACATAGGATTGTGTGTGATTGACAGAAAGCACAAGAAATTAGAATATGCCGGGGCTTTTTTCCCTCTTTATCTTATACGGGATGATATGCTTATAGAAATAAAGGGAGATAAGTATATTATCGGAATGAATCCTGAAGGCCTGGAGTATAAGAACAATGAGATAGACCTGAGGGATGATGATATATTATATATTTTTTCTGACGGTTATGTTGATCAGTTTGGCGGTCAGGAAAATAAGAAATTCATGTATAGAAGATTCAGGTACCTTTTGCTGAAGATACACAGTTTCCCTTTTGCCGATCAGAAATCAATATTGGACGAGAATATAAAAACCTGGATGTCAGATAACAGTCAGGTTGATGATATCATGGTTATTGGTTTCAAGCCGCTGGCAGGAGGTCGTTAGATATATTTCTTGATCTTTTCGACAAGAGCTGAAGGCTGAAAAGGCTTGCTTATATAATCGTCAATACCTGCAGAGATGCATTTCTCCCTGTCTCCCAGCATTGCATTTGCTGTAATGGCTATAATCGGGATATGAGTGTTTGTACTCGATTCAAGGGCCCTTATCTTCTCAGCAGCAAGCAATCCGCTCATAACAGGCATCTGAATATCCATGAGGATAATATCGTAGTGAGCTGTTCCGAACTTGTTAAGGGCCTCTTTTCCGTTTGAAGCTGTATCAATGCTGCTTACAAGAGGTTTTAGTGTAAGGAGTATTATCTTCTGGTTTATAGGATTGTCCTCAACAAGCAGTATCTTAATATCTTTGAGTTCTTTACGGATTTTTTCTTTTTGAAGCAGTTCACCTATCTTGCGGGATGATGTTGGTATTATGGTTTCCTGGATAACATTTGCAAAAGGAAGAGTAATATCAAGGACTGTATAATTTCCTCCGAATTCCTGTGTGAATTTACCTTTTCTTGCTGATATCATCCTGGCTGCCAGGCTTTGTTCAGGTTCTTTTTCATCGATAAGCACAATCACTTTATCAATTTGTATCCTTATGCCAATAACTGTCTCATTTAAACTTTCCTTTTCTTTTCGCAGGTTGATAGTGACTTTTGTCTGCCTTTCAGTGTTATGGTTTTCAATTATATTGAATATATCAAGGAGTATTTGTTTGAGCGAGATAGGATCGCCAAAGCATTCGTAATCAGTGAAATCACTTTTGTTAAGAATAAAATCGATGTTTGCCTTATCTTTAAGGCTGTAGATTTCAATAGTGTTCTGAACTGTTGAAAGCAGGTTAAATCTGATATGTTTTTTTGGTTCAAGGCTTATATCATCAGCCGACTGCATTGTTAATTCATTAACAGTTGTAACCATGTTATTTATGGAAGCTACAAATGTTTCAAGCAGTTCTTTCTGTTTATTCTGCAAACCTGATTCTGCTTCCATAAGCATATCCGCGATAAGGACTACATTATTAAGAGGTTCCCGGATTTTATGTGAGAAATTGGTTATAACTTCATCTTTTTTCTCATTCGAAGCCGTTATCTCTTTTATGGAATTAATTAAAGCAACTATTAATGATGTTACCTTTTTAGAAAGCATAATTCCTGCGGTAGCTGACGCAATAAGAATAATTCCTGACAGGAATCTCAGATTAAACATTATCATGATAATGCCAAGTATCATGCCTGAAATTACCGCATATGACCATAATGTGATATTTTTCAGGGCTGAATGATTAATATCGCCATGATTGTTCGTTCCTGTATCTCTTGACATGTCTTTAGTCTTGGGAAATGTAAAAATAAACAAAATAAATTTAAGATACACATTGATAGAATTTATCTCTTCATGTAACTACGCAGTTAAAGTGACTAAACTATCTGAAGATTCCAGACTCTAGTTCACTTTAGGTACTTAATAGTGCTTATTTTTAAAGTAAATCTTTAATTTTGTACTTACGGTACGGAATTTGAGAGATAAATATTAATAGCTATGATGATGAAAATGAAATACAGGGTTTTATTTCTTCTGGCCGTGTCTTTTTTTTCAGGCTCACTGATTGCACAGGATGATCAGTTAAATAGGGAGTTCGTAAAGTTCACATCTGATTTTAAATTCAAGGATGGTATCTATCTTAATTTTGAGCAGGTCCGGCTCAATGATCCCATACCAAAATCAAAGATCCTTACATCAACAGACTATAATGATAAGGATTTTTTCAGGAACCTGTTTGAAGCTGAAAAGATATATTTTTACGACGAGATGGGAATCAGGCAGGAAATTGAGAAATCATCAGTATGGGGTTATTCACGGAACGGGGTGATTTATGTTCAGATACAAAACAATTTCTCACGTGTCACTTTTGTAGGTTCTATATGTCATTTTGTTGCTGATATTATTTCTTACGATGCGAGATATTATAATTCACCTTACGGGTATGGCTATTATGATCCTTATTATTATTATAGTCCTTATTATAATCCTTATTCATATTACGGGTACTACAGTCCCTATAATTATTATTCGCCATATTACAGGAACGCAACTACAAGAAGTGATGTGAAACAGTTCGTATTCAATTTTGAAGATGGTAAGGTGATGGATTTCGACATGGAAAGTACTAAACTTCTCATAATGAAGGATGAAGAGCTGTATGAAGAGTACATGAAGCTTCCGAGAAAGAAAAAGAGAGACCTGATGTTTGTTTATATTCGCAAGTACAACGAAAGAAACCCTTTGTTTATTCCTGTAAATCAATAATTTGTATGAGATATTTTCTGCCTGTTCTCTTAATTTTTATTTTCCCCCTGATACTTAACAGCCAGGCTCCATTCCCGAATAGTGATGAGATAAAGCAATTCAGTTCCTCAAAAACATGCGTGGTGCTTGAAGATGACCCTTTTTCTGCTTTTAATGTATATATTAAAGAAGCCATGGAGGATTTCTGGGAAATAACCCCATACGAATTCATAAGTGTAAAAGAGTTCAATGTCAGGAGGTTAGATCCCGCCTGGTCATTCATTGTTCTGACTGAGACAAATTTTTCAAAAGACAGATCAAACTCGGTATATAATTTTATCAATCTGATTCAGGGCAAGGATGTTGATAAGCTTTCTGAGAATCCTGAAATATGTGCTGTCCCACTGTCGTTTGCCGGTGAGGACGACCTGGAATATGTATATAAACTTGGGGCAATCCTGTCGTTCATGCAGAAACATGCCAGCCTGATAATTGAAGACCCCTCAAAGACGGGGCGAAGATATCTCAGGTTTTATAATGAGAATGTCCCTGAAATACTTAACAAAACAATACTAGTAAAACAGGAAGATCTTTCTGTTGATATCAATTCAGTTGAAAAGATAAGAGCCATCTATAAGGGAAGGGTTGAAATAGTATCTGAAGAGGAGATTGTAAATGCTATTGAAACCAAAAGGCCGGCAACAGTGATCCTTCATAAGGTGAGTCCTGTAGAGGAGTTTAAGAACTCAGGCTACTGTTTTAAGATGCTCATCGGGACAGACGATTCAAATATGTATTATTATAATGAGCATCTTATTGACAGAAGAAATCCGGATGGATTTCTGCCGGCAGACCTGAGACGCTTAGCGAGGTTTAACTGATGCATCAGTTATGAAAATATGCCGTCTTTTCAGTAAATAATAATTATCATGGAAGATGTCAGAAGTTTATCAGAATCGGAAAGGAACTGGGCTATGTTTTGTCACCTTTCTGCATTTGCAGGTTTCTTTTTTCCGTTTGGCGGAATTATAGGCCCTTTAATTTGTTGGCTTTCAAGGAAAGACGAATCGCTCTGGGTGGATGAGAATGGCAAAGCTTCAATGAACTTTCAGCTTTCTATTCTTCTTTACATTGTGCTGGTTATACCATTATGTTTTATCCTTGTAGGGATACCTATTGTTGTATTCCTTGGTCTGTTGAAGATAATCTGTATAGTCATTGCAAGCATAAAGGCATCTAAAGGCGAAAAATTCAGATACCCTCTTGCAATACCATTTATACAATAAGAAACAGACTGATACCAGATATCTCTGGTATTAATAATTAACCAATATGCTTACCCGGGAAGCTTTTCTGCACCAAACTTTCGTTCCTGAAATTTTCCGGTTTCAGGATTTTTTATTATTTTTCTATTTATTAACTGTACAATTATGGCATCTCAAGGAGGAAAAAATGATAACAAGGAAGTCAGAATCTTTAATAAAGAGGAACTCTATCAGGATATAAAAGCAAGTAAGAAGAAGAAACTAAGCTCCAGGGAATTCAAAGAACAGCTTCGAAGGCTTGAGATAGAGCTTGTAAAGCTTCAGGAATGGGTTAAGGCCAGAAAGCTGAAAGTGGTGGTTATTTTTGAAGGAAGAGATGCTTCCGGAAAAGGTGGAGTGATAAAGACAATATCCGGGTGTCTTAATCCCCGGATATGCAGGATCGTTGCACTTGGAATACCCACGGAAAAAGAAAAGACACAATGGTATTTTCAGAGGTATGTAACAGAACTCCCTGCCGCAGGAGAGATTGTTTTGTTCGACAGGAGCTGGTATAACAGGGCAGGGGTTGAAAAGGTTATGGGATATTGTACAGCAGAAGAATATGATGAGTTCCTGAGATCCTGTCCTGAATTTGAAAAAATGCTTATAAGATCAGGCATAATTCTGGTAAAATACTGGTTCTCGGTAAGCGACAAGGAACAGGAAAAGCGTTTGCAAGACAGGATAAAAGATCCAGCTAAACGCTGGAAAATAAGCCCCATAGATCTAGAATCACACAATAAGTGGGTTGAATATTCAATAGCAAAAGATAAAATGTTTTCTTATACAGATACAAAACAGTCACCATGGTATGTGGTGCCGGCTGATAATAAGCGAAGAGCACGATTGAATACAATAGATCATCTTCTCTCATTAATACCTTATGAGGATCTTACTCCAAAACCTTTTAAGCTTCCTGCTCCGAAACGTGATATTGCATATGTAAGACCTCCGGTTACAGATCAGACTTTTATTCCGGAGAAGTACTGAAATTACCATCCGGATCATTTTAGTCATCGGGGAATTATAAGACTTTTAATAATTCTTTTTTACTTTTACCCACATTTATAATGTGACAATGGCAAATAAACCTTCAATACCAAAGGGCACCCGCGATTTTTCACCTGAAGAGATGCTCCGCAGGGAATTCATATTCGACACTATTAAAAGTGTCTTTAAATTGTATGGCTATCAGCCTATTGAAACACCTGCAATTGAAAATCTATCGACATTGCTTGGAAAATATGGAGAAGAAGGGGACAGGCTGATTTTCAAAATCCTCAATTCCGGTGATTTTCTTTCAGATGTAGACTCAGATGACCTCATTGCAAGGAATACTGCAAAACTCTCTGGTCTCATTTGCGAGAAGGGACTGAGGTATGATCTCACTGTGCCATTTGCCAGGTATGTTGTTCAGCATCGTGATAAAATACTTTTTCCTTTCAGAAGATATCAGATACAGCCTGTATGGAGGGCTGACAGACCTCAGAAAGGAAGATACCGTGAGTTTTTTCAATGCGATGTTGATGTTATAGGCAGCGACTCGTTATTAAATGAATACGAACTTGTCAGGATTATCGATGAGATCTTTACAAAGCTTAAGATCAATGTTGTAACAAAGATCAATAACCGGAAGCTTCTGGCAGGCATAGCGGAATATATCGGCGAGGAAAACAGAATCATAGATATTACGGTAGCAATTGACAAGCTTGAAAAGATAGGTGCTGACGCAGTCAATAAGGAGCTTATTGAAAAGGGAGTATCGTCAAAAGCTGTGGCAAAGCTTCAGCCGCTTCTTAAACTGGAGGGTAGTGCCGCCTTCAAGTTTGAAAAGCTTACTGAACTTCTTTCGCATTCAGTTACCGGAATGAAAGGTATCGCTGAGCTTAGAGAATTATTCTCTTATTTTGATACGGGATTGCTTAAAGCATCTCCGGAACTAGACCTTACTCTTGCCCGGGGTCTGAATTATTACACAGGAACAATAATTGAAGTTAAGGCGGCAGATGTTAATATCGGGAGCATTTGCGGGGGAGGACGATATGATAATCTGACAGGAGTATTTGGTTTGGCGGGGATATCCGGAGTGGGGATATCTTTCGGCGCTGACAGGATCTATGATGTGATGACCCATCTGGATCTTTTTGATAGCAGGGAAACATCTCTTTCAAAGGTTCTTGTACTGAACTTCGGCAATTCTGCATTTGAATATGCATTTAAGATACTCTCCTTACTGCGAAGCCTTGATATAAGGTCTGAGTTTTATCCTGATCCTGTAAAGATAAAGAAACAGATTACGTACGCCAATGGAAGGAAGATCCCTTATATTTTGATGGCTGGCGATGATGAGATAAAAGCTGATATTGTTACTGTCAGGAATATGACTTCCGGGCAACAGCAAAAAGTGCCGTTCGGGAATCTTAAAGAATACCTGATCCTGGAATTAAGTAAAGACAGCTTATGATATCCTGAAATTAATCTCTCTTACATTAATTTTTTAACTTTACAGCCTGTATCTATAAATGAAATGGCTCTACAGTGCGGAATTATCGGAATAACCAATGTAGGTAAGACTACAATATTTAATTGTCTGTCGAATACAAGAGGCGAGACGCATGCTTTTGCTTTCAGTGGCTCAAAATCAAACCTGGGAGTCATACAGGTCCCCGACCAGAGGCTATATAATCTTGAAAAACATCAGGTTACTGAGAAAATAGTACATACAACTGTCGAGATAGTCGATATTCCAGGGCTTACAAAGGGATCAAATAAGGTGGAGGGGGCCAATAAATTCCTTGGCGATATAAGGAACACTGATGCCCTGATCCATGTTCTCAGATGCTTTGATGATGAGAACCTGCCGCATGTTGACGGATCAGTTGATCCGGTAAGGGACATGGAAACGATTGACCTTGAATTGCAAGTTAAGGATCTTGAATCAGTTGAGAAAAAGATAGAGAGGTTGAAAAAGGTATCAAAATCAGGTGACAAGGAAGCCCTGCAAGGCCTTGAAGTACTTGAACGTTACAAGGATCACATTGGAAATTTCTCAAATGCCCGCAACCTCCAGGTAAAGGAAGAGGAGAAGAAATTTGTTGATGATCTCTCCCTTCTTACAATGAAACCTGTTCTGTTCATCTGCAATGTAGATGAAGGATCTGCAATAAGTGGCAATCACTACGTAGAAAGGGTGAAAGATTTTCTGAAGGACAAAGATGCTGAAATGCTGATAATTGCCGGAAAGACGGAAGCTGAGATAGCAGAACTTGAGAGCGTCGATGACCGTAAAGCCTTCCTGGCAGATGCAGGTCTTGATGAACCCGGGGTAAATAAGCTGATAAGGGCTGCATATAAGTTGCTCGATCTTCAGACTTTCTTTACAGTCGGCCCTAAGGAAATAAGGGCATGGACAATAAAAAAAGGCATGACTGCACCTCAGGCAGCCGGGGTTATACACAGTGATCTTGAAAGAGGTTTTATAAGGGCTGAGGTGATGAAATACGATGATTTCATAAATCTTGGTTCTGAACAGAAATGCAAGGAAGCCGGAAAATTTTATATTGAAGGCAGGAATTACATTGTGTCCGACGGAGATATCCTGCATATACGATTTAATGTTTAATGGTATGATCTGGAAGAGCCTGGTTGCCGGGATATTCATATCAGCATTTTTCTCAGCAAAGTGCTTAGCGCAGACCGGATCGGATGATGCTCTTCTGAGGGAATTAGTTGAGAAGAAAGGGCAGGCCATCGTTACTGTCAGTCTTCAGGATAAAGGCGCTATAAATAAACTGTCTGAATTTGTTTCAATTAGTTCGGTAAAAGCAGGTGTTATTGAAATTATTTTGTCACCTCTGACAATCGACTGGTTCATTGATCAGGGCTTCGGGTATTCAATTTCAGACCGGTCCGAACCAAAAGGTATAATAACTGCTTCAGATGTGAGTGAAGCTATGCAGTGGGAAACATACCCGTCCTATACTCAATACCTTTCAATAATGGAAAGCTTTGAATCTCTTTATCCTGAAATCTGCGATCTTGATACAATCGGTACATCAAATAACGGCAAGTATGTTCTTGTACTTAAAATATCAGATAATGCCAGGACTGATGAGGACGAACCGAAGGTTTTTTTTTCATCGACTATGCACGGGAATGAGACTGGAGGATTTGTAATGATGCTTCGACTGGCAGACTATCTGTTAAGTAATTATGGTATAGATGCCAGGGTCACAAGATTGCTGGATGAACTCGAAATATGGATCAATCCGCTTGCAAATCCTGATGGTACATATCTTGATGGCAATGAGATTACTGCCCCGGTAAGGGCAAATGCGATGGGATATGATCTCAACAGGAATTTTCCTGATCCGGGACTATCTAATGTTGTCAGGCAGAAGGAAACTCTTGACATGATAAAATTCATGCGGAAGCATCATTTTGTCATTTCCGCGAATTTCCATTCAGGGGCAGAGGTTGTAAATTATCCCTGGGACAGATGGAGCCGTAGACATGCTGATGATGACTGGTTTTACAGTATAAGCAGGAAGTACGCCGATACTGTTCATCAGTATTCTGATCCGGGCTATATGGTTTTCCTTCAGGATGGCGTCACAAACGGCTGGGACTGGTATTCAGTAAGCGGTAGTCGTCAGGATTTTGTTAACTGGGAATTACAGGGAAGGGAAATAACAGTCGAACTTGATAATGATTTTGTGACACCTGCCGCAAATCTTAGCTCGTTATGGGAATATAACCGGCGGTCTTTTCTGGGATTTCTGGAGAATGCCTTATATGGCATCCACGGTCATGTAACTGATATTAATACAGGGCTTCCGGTTGAGGCAAAGATAGTGATACCGGGCCACGACAAGGATAGTTCGTTTGTCTTTTCCGATGCACAGACCGGCAGTTTTACGAGGCTTATTGCAGCCGGGTCGTGGGATCTGCTTTTCAAAGCCAAAGGCTACACCGACCTTGCTGTAGAGAATGTAGTTGTTACTGATAACGTCAGAACAGAATTAAATATCCAGATGACGCCTTACGTTAATCCTGTTGATACAAGCGATGCATTTGTGATGATCCTTTATCCGAATCCTGCAAATGAATTGCTCAGAGCTGTTTTGCCGGAAGAATTATACGGAAGAGTTAATGTGAGAATCTTCAACGCTTTAGGGATCAGGCTCAAGGATTATTATGATGAGGCTGTTGAAGATATACCACTTGAAATAAATGTCAGGGATATCCCCGATGGTTTGTATACACTGATTATCAGTAGTACAGAATCAGAGGCAATAAGCAGGAAACGGTTTGTAGTGGTTGGTCATTGAATAATTTCTTCCATTTGTTAATTATCTGTCTTGCTTCTCTGTCTAAAAAGTCTACTTTTGAAATTTATGATTTTTTGCATGTTTGTATTTAGTAATAATCAGGATTTATGAAAGGAGCCAGGATATTGAGATTTTTCGCGACAGTTATTCTTGTAGTGTCGAATATAATTGATATGACCGGACAGGGCGCCTATCTGCCACCTGACAAACCAAAGCTTGTTATAGGAATAATTGTAGAACAGCTGAGATACGATCAGCTTGAGAAAATGCGCAATCGTTTTGCTGAAAATGGTATAAGGAAATTGCTTAATGAAGGAACATATTTTCAGAATGCTTCATTTCAATATATGCTTACTCAGGCAGCTCCCGCTCATGCAACAATAGCCACCGGTGCAGAACCTTCAGTGCATGGGATAACATCGGATTACTGGTATGTTCCACTGAGAGAAGAGCTTGTTTATAGTACAAGCGATAATACCGTGAGTCCTGTAGGAGGCAGCTATGAAAAGGGGCTCCATTCCCCTGTCAACTTGCAGTCATCAACATTTGCCGATGAACTTAAGATGTCGACTAACAGGAAGGCAAAAGTTTTTTCGGTAGGCTTGAAGGAAAATCCGGTAATATTCTCGGGCGGTCATGCATCTGATGGAGCGTTCTGGTATGATGATGTGACAGGAACCTGGATGTCAAGCACCTATTATATCGATTCATTACCGGGATGGGTGTCCGATTTCAATGCAATGAAATATCCTGAGGTTTTCCTGACAAATCCCTGGACTTTATTGAAGCCAAGGGAAATCTATGCTGATTGTTTGCCCGACACAAACATTTATGAGATGGGCTTCAACGGTAAAAATTATTTTCCTTATGACCTGGATAAAATAAGTTCCAGGAGTAGATCCAAATTGGGTCGTGATTATTCCCTTCTCAGGGAGATTCCTATGGGAAACACCTTTACAACTGATTTCGCTATAAAGCTTATCGAAAAGGAGGGCCTCGGGAAGGATGATATAACCGACTTTCTTTCAATGTGTTATACGGCAACAGATTATATCGGGCATAGGTTTGGACCCTCATCGCTTGAAATGGCTGATGCCATCCTCAGGCTTGACAGCGATATAGAGAAGTTTCTGAAATATGTCAATGATAGCATTGGGAAAAGGAATGTACTTTTGTTTTTTACTTCTGCGCATGGTATTTCTGAGATACCAGGTGTTCTGGAAAGCAACAGGATACCTTCCGGTTATTTCAGACAAAATCAGGCTTTACAACTGCTGAGAAGCTACCTTAACGCAGTTTATGGGGAAGGTTCATGGGTAAAGGGTTATTCCGACAAGCAAATATTCCTTAACAGAACTCTTATTGAGGATGCCAAGTTGTCTCTTGATGATGTGCAGAAAAAAGTTTCAAGGTTCCTTGTTCAATTTACAGGTGTTGCTACGGCCTATCCCTATTCGGCGTTTGAGATGAATGATTACAGCAGTGGTAATCTTAAAAAGATTGTAAATAATTTCAACCCCCAGAGATCGGGAGATGTGATTGTAACACTTAATTCAGGATGGGTTGAGAAAGATGATAATTATGTTACAAATCATAATTCACACTATGAATATGATTCTCATGTGCCTCTTATATGGTATGGTTGGGCAGTGAACAGGGCAAGTATCACCCGAAAAGTCAACATGACTGATATTGCAGCCACATTATCATCATTATGTAGAGTACCTGTTCCAAATGGTTGTACGGGCGAGCCAATGTTCGAATTGTTCCGTTAGGGTTTGGCTTTCCCTTTCATTTTATCTCTTAGCCTGCATGCTTCGGTCAGTAAGCCCGGGTCTTTTTCACAGCCGTTGCCCAGGATTATAAGATCAGCTCCGGCATTATAAATATCATTTATTTCCTTTGAAGACCTTATTCCTCCTCCGACAGCCAGTGGAACGGAGATTTCCTTTCTCACAGCTTTAATTATTTCAGCCGGCACCGGATTCTGTGCACCACTGCCTGCTTCAAGATAGATCATTTTGAGTCCAAGCATCTCACCGGCAATTGCTGTTGCGACGACAATATCTGTTTTATCGGCAGGTATTGCCTCAGTCTGGCTTATATATTCAACAGATGTCTTTGATCCGCAAGCTATAAGGATATAACCCACCGGAATAAGCTTATCTTTTACATGTTTCAGGTAAGGTGCAGCAATAACATGATTACCAATAAGCAGCTCAGGATTTCTTCCGGAGATAAGTGAAAGAAGAAGTATAAAGTCAGCTTTGCAGCTTAATTGCAACAGGCTTCCGGGAAACAGGATCAGGGGAATGGAACAGAAACTCTTTATAAGGTCAATAACAGGTTCAACACTCCTGAATGTAAGGCTTCCTCCCACCATAATGAAATCGCTGCCGGCACAGACAGCAGTTTTCAGTATTTCCGGCAGTGTTTTTTCATTGACTTTATCGGGATCGATAAGCAGGGCAACTGATTTTTTATTTATAAATATTTCCATTTTCACAGTCCTTTTTCGTCCATACAATTGCATAATTATCGTATCTCGTGTAATGGAGGTCAAAAGATTCATTAATTTTCTTTGTATGTACCTTACCCCTGCACTCTCCTGATTCCTTTACCTCAAAAGGCTCAATCGTGATATTATTTCTGAAGCTTATTCCTTCTTTGTCGCATATCTTGTAAAGGGATTCTTTTGCACACCAATGAAGATACATATGATATCTTCTTTTTTCAGGATCCTTTGTTATCTTTTCTTTACTGTTTAGGAATTTAAATGCTATGGCTCCGATATTTGAACTCATGTGCTCAAGGTCGATACCTACCTTTTCCGTTGTACTGCACAGGATAGCAGTAAGTTTATGTGAGTGTGATATACTAATAAATCTTGAACCGTCACTGAGGAAAGGCTTATTATTTTTGTTGTATACTATTTTGGCCTCCTTTCCCAGCAGTTCTGCCAACAAGGCTCTGACACTCAGGAATTCCAGTTTTCTTGATGTGCTGGCAAATATTCTGTATTTCTTCTTTTCCTCTGCATCAAGTTCGACCATGCCAAGAAGAGTATCGATATCTTCCTCGATTTTCCAAACCCCCAGAATTGTTGATTCGTTAAGATAATGTTTTGTAATGCATCCCATTATTCAACTTCGGTTATTACTCCGACCATTCAAGTGTTTCAATTAGGTGATTTATATCCTGTCTGAAAAAATCAATTACAGGAGCCAGTGAATCAGGATTGGGCTCAGATGAAAAGTAAAGTGATCCCCTGAAGAAATGTTTTGTACTGTCTGTAACAAAAAATTGTACTGCAGTAGCAGTACTCCCTTTGAGGTCATATAATATTCCATATACATTATGCTGAGGGTCTGCTATAAACTCCTCATTTATTGCATCGGCTTTGGTGATATGGTTTTTTACATTCAGTCTGTATGATTCTTCAACAAGGCTTGCAAGATCGTCGTTAACATTTTTATATGTAAGATATACTTTAGCTTTGTAGGCAGGGAAGTCAATATTGAACCATCCGGGTTCCGGATTACTTTCAGATTCAAACGAGATATTGCCATAGACGGGATACTGGAATGAAAGAGGCAGCATGCCCTTCTGATCAAATGTTCCCGGATCGAACTGTCTGTAAGCTTTTTCAGGAAAATCAATACGGAAATATCCTTTTGGTTTTGGGACAGTTGCTTCCCGGCATCCAGAAAGCAGTGCGGACAAAAGAAGCAGTATCAGAATGTTATTCTTCATCAGCATCATTATCAACCTTATTGTTTTCAACACGGATTTCCTTTATTCTTCTTCGGTCGGCAGATTCTATTGTGAATGTAAAATTACCATATTTGATCACCTGGTTTTTTTTGGGTATTTCACCTGTAAGCTCCAGGATTAATCCGGCGAGGGTTTCTGAATCACCTCTTACATAGCTGAAGATATCCTCATCAATATCAAGTATTTTAAGGAAATCGTTGAGAAGTATCTTTCCTTCAAAGACAGTTGTTTTATCATCTATCTTTTTGTAGAGTATTTCATCCTCATCACTTTCGTCAGTAATTTCTCCAACGATCTCCTCGAGGATATCCTCGAGAGTTATAATGCCTGAAGTACCACCGTACTCGTCTATTACAACAGCCATATGTATCTTTTTCTGCTGAAATTCCTTCAGCAGATCATTTATCTTTTTTGTTTCAGGAATGAAATACGGCTTTCTCAGCAGGGACTGCCATTTAAAGCTGTCGGTATTGTTCATATACGGAAGGACATCCTTGGCATACAGTATTCCCTTTACATTATCGAAAGATTCTGAGTATACTGGTATTCTTGAAAAACCCGACTCAATTATCACCGGGATTATCTGGCTGAACTGCAGGTTGATATCAACTGCGGTGACATCAATTCTAGGGCACATTATTGCATTTGCGCTTATATTACCGAAGTTAACTATGCCTTTGAGAATCTTTTCATCTTCATCGAGTTCGTCGGATGTTAGTTCGAGTGCATCTGAGAGATCATCGATACTTAAATCGGAAGCTCTGCGTGAGTATCTTTTTTTGACAAATGAAGTAGACTTGATTAGTAAAGAGGTTACAGGGTTCAGAATTTTTATCATTCCGGAAAGGGGATATGCCATAAAGAGAGCTGTTTGCAAACCGTTCCTCGATGCAAAAACCTTTGGCATTATCTCTCCGAAGAAAAGCAGGAGGAAAGTAATGACAACAGCTTCAACTATGAATCCGATAACAGGTTCTGTACTAAAATCAAATAATTTTGAACTGATGAAAGCTGCCAGAAGGACAATTGTAACATTGATCGTGTTATTTGCAACAAGTATCGTACTTAGTAATTTTTCTGGCATACCATAGAGCCTCAGGACTGTCTGAGGCTTGTTTTGCTTATCATTCCGAAGCTTCTCAATATCTTCAGGCCTGAGGGAGAAATATGCCACTTCTGAAGCAGATGCGAGCCCTGATGCAAATAAAAGGATAGCCAGTATTAAAAATCCGATAATTATTTTTAAATCAACCGGATTAACGATCACAACTGACAAAAGTCCAAAACAACTAAGCGAATATGCCGGTTCCAAAAGAACTTAATTTAGTTAATAAATTTAGAATGGCAGATCATCTTCATCCTGACCTAATTGGGGTTCATCACTGAATGTGCCGCCTGGTCCGGATTCACTGCCATCCATTATGTTAATATTATTCCATTCTCCGTAACTGGTATTTTTTACTGCCTTGTTTTGAATATCATCGGGTTCATTAATCCCGTTAACCGGTCCGGTTCTTGTCAGGGATTCTTTACCGGCAACATCAGTTTGAGAAGAATAAGAGCCAGGGGACTGTTTTTTATCAAGTACCATTAATGTATCAGCGAGTATCTCGGTAATGTATTTGTTGTTTCCCTCCTTGTCGACATAGGATCTGGTTTTTATCTTACCGACAAGATAGACTTGTGTCCCTTTTTTGATTGTTTTTTCTGCAACTTCAGCAAGCGCACGCCACAAAACAATATTATGCCATTCAGTTGATGTTATTGTTTCGCCCTGCTGATTTGTATATGTTTCGCTTGTTGCAAGTGGGAATGTCGTTTTAACTACGCCTTTGTCGAAATACCTTACGACTGGATCTTTGCCAGCATTGCCAACAAGTATGACTTTATTGATTGACATATAGTTATGAATATTAAGTTAATACACCTAACAGGACTATAAAGTTATAGAAAAAAACCTCTTTCTGCAATTATGGAAGGATTTAAAGGTTATTATGCAATATAATCAATATATTATAATTTTTATTACCAGCGGCTCCAAAACCAGAAACTTTGAAAAGACAACTTTGAAAGGATGAATGAAATATTCCTTTCTCTTTTGTAATTAAGTCAATAATAAAATATTATAAAAAAATTTATTCCTTAAGTGTTTCTTTTTAAACAAATAATATTTCTATATTTGCAGGGTTGAAAAAAAGATACTCAAAATAATTTGTTGAATTTATTAAACTTCAAGCAAAATGACTAAAGCAGATGTTGTAAATGAAATTGCCAAAAGTACTGGTATTGAAAAGGTAACTGTTCAGAAAACAGTCGAAGCCTTTATGGACACTATAAAACAGTCGATGATCGCTGGTAATAATGTTTATCTCAGAGGTTTCGGAAGCTTTATTGTTAAGAAAAGAGCAAAGAAAACTGCAAGGAATATTTCCAAGAATACTACTATCATAATTCCTGCTCACAATATCCCGGCTTTTAAACCGGCCAAATCATTCATTAATAAAGTAAAAACTAACGTTAAGAATTAATCTTTTATGCCAAGCGGGAAAAAGAGAAAAAGACATAAAATGGCTACCCACAAGCGGAAAAAACGTTTGCGGAAGAACAGACATAAGAAGAAGAAGTAACAGATTATAGGGTAGTCTACAATTAATGAACTAAACCTAAAGGTCCGGGGATCTTTAGGTTTGTTGTATATGGGTGTCGGGGATTGATGGTGATGTATTACCTCTGATTTAATACAAGTGGCAAACAAGGATCTGATCATCGATGTTGGGGATACTGAGATTTCTCTGGCATTACTGGATGACAAGCAGTTAGTTGAACTAAATAAGGAAAAGCGTAACATAAAGTTCTCTGTCGGGGATATTTACCTTGGAAAGGTAAAAAAGATTATGCCCGGACTTAATGCAGCTTTTATAAATGTTGGTTACGAGCGTGACGCCTTTCTTCATTATCTTGATCTGGGTGCGCAGTTTAGGACCCAGCAAAAATATTATGCTTCAGCGCTTCAGAGGCAGGGTAAGGTGACTTCTGTCCATAAATTCAAACCTGAATCCGATATAGATAAAGATGGCAAGATCACTGATGTACTCACTCAGGGACAGACAGTAATAGTCCAGATAACAAAAGAACCGATTTCAACAAAAGGGCCAAGGCTTGCATCTGAAATTTCTCTTGCAGGAAGGAACCTTGTCCTGATACCATTCTCTGATAAGGTCTCAATTTCATCAAAGATCGAGAATATTGAAGAGAAAAATCGCCTGAAGACTCTTTTACAGAGCATTAAGCCCCGTAATTATGGGATAATTGTACGTACGGCAGCTGAAGGAAAAAAAGTTGCTGTGCTTGATGCCGAGTTACGTGAACTGGTAAGGAAATGGGAATCTGCCTTTTCTTCAGTTAAAAAGGAGATCAAAACGCCCAGACTCTTTATAGGAGAGATGAACAGAACAACTGCTATGGTACGTGATATGCTTAACGTGACTTTTAACAGCATTCATATAAATGATCATACTCTCTTTGAGGAAGTCCGTTCATACATTAAAGAGATAGCTCCGGAAAAATCAGGAATAGTAAAACTGTTTAAAGGTACTATTCCGATATTTGATCATTTTGGCATCAATAAGCAGATTAAGGCACTTTTTGGTAAAACAGTTTCCTTCAAGCATGGGGCATATCTTATTATAGATCACACTGAAGCTCTGCATGTAATTGACGTAAACAGCGGGAACCGCTCAAGGACAGGGAATGACCAGGAACTTAATGCCCTTGAGGTCAATATGGAAGCAGCAACTGAAATAGCCCGGCAACTGAGACTAAGGGATATGGGCGGAATCATTGTGATCGATTTCATTGATATGCAGACAAACGAAAATAAGCATTTGCTCTATGAAAGGATGAAAGAGCTGATGGCTAGCGACAGGACTAAACACAACATACTTCCGCTCACCAAGTTCGGTCTTATGCAGATAACAAGGCAGAGAGTCAGGCCGGAGATGAAAATCATTACGGATGAAAAGTGTCCGGCCTGCCAGGGTACTGGTGAAATTAAACCGACAATACTTTTCACCGATGAGCTTGAAAGTATGCTGGCTTTTATTGTTGGCAAGATAAAAACAAAGAAACTTTTTTTAAATGTCCATCCTTTTGTGGCTTCTTACCTGACTAAGGGATTATTCCCGGTCTTCCTGAAATGGAATCTGAAATACAAAATAATAATCAAGGTACAGGCTGTTACCTCGTATCATATGCTTGAGTACCATTTTTACGACAGGTTTGAAAACGAGATAGACCTTCCTTAGCATCATAACTTCCCGGGCAGATTCTCTGCTGAACATTTTCTGTCGTCTTTTGTTTTTATCTTTTGTTACTTTTGGGAAAAGAAAAATAATAACTATGCCTGGCAAAAGAATTCTTGTCATCCCCCTGATCATTATGTCCCTGACTCTTCAGGCTCAGATATTTGATCCTGTAACATGGGAATTCGGTTATGAAAAGAAAGGAGAGGGGAATTATGAACTTATAATAACTGCCTTCATTGAGAAAGGATCTCATATTTATTCGATGGATACCCCTGAAGGCGGACCCATCCCCACATCCATAACGATCAATACTTCAGAAAATTTTAAATCCGAAGGGGAAGCTTATGAGGCTACAGTGCCTCAGGAAGTGTTTGATGAAGCTTTCGGCCTTACGATAAAATCACACAGTAACAAAGCTGAGTTCAGGAAGAGAATAATATCATCATCTGCTTCTTTTATTGTTGATGGCATTGTGTCATACATGGCTTGCAATAATGTAACGTGTTCACCGCCAAAAGATGTAGATTTTAGCATCAGGATAGGAGAGGCCGGAAGCATATCTGATTTGGCATCGTCTGGCATAACGTCTTCAAAACCAGCAAGAAAAGGCTTGCTCAGCTTTTTTCTGATATCTATGCTTGCCGGATTTGCAGGCATACTTACCCCATGTGTTTTTCCGATGATACCGCTTACCGTGGCCTTTTTTTCACAGGGTTCTGATACAAAGGCGAAATCTTTTCTGAAAGCTGGTATATTCGGGCTCTCAATAATTCTGATCTATTCATCCCTGGGGATAATAGTGTCGCTTACTAGTGCCGGTGCAGGATTTGCATCTGCTCTCAGCACCCACTGGATACCTAATATTATATTCTTTACCCTGTTTGTGATTTTTGCGGTTTCTTTTTTTGGTGCTTTTGAGATAGTGCTTCCATCAAAATGGGCTACCGGCTTTGACAACAGGGTTGACAGGGGAGGAATGCTTGCTGCTTTTTTCATGGGATTGACAACAGTTATAGTATCATTTTCCTGTACGGGCCCCATAGTAGGAGCGCTTCTTGTTGAAGCAGTATCGGGAGATGTATTAAAACCAACAATCGGGATGTTCGGTTTCGGACTTGCCTTTGCACTGCCATTCACGCTCTTTGCGGTTTTCCCGTCAATACTCGGTAAGATGGCAAAATCAGGCGGATGGCTGAATTCCGTCAAAGTAGTACTTGGTTTTATTATGCTGGCCTTCAGCATGAAATTTCTTTCAACAATTGATAGTGTTTATAACCTGGGATTGATTTCAAGAGATCTGTTCCTTTCTGTCTGGATTGTGCTCTTTACACTTATGGGGCTTTATCTGATGGGCAAAATAAAACTGGCGCATGACAGCGGTCCGGATCATATCGGGGTTTTCAGACTTTTTTTAATTATAGCTGTTTTTACTTTTGTGGTTTATATGATCCCGGGCCTGTTCGGAGCTCCGCTTAAAGGATTATCAGCTTTTCTGCCTTCCCAGAGATCTTCCTGGTTCAGCAACAGGGAGAAAGCTCCGGTAAATGCTGCTTCTTCAATACCATTCTTTCAGGAACTTAAAATTAGTTCGCAATGTTTCGAACCAAAATACGCCGATAAATTCGAAATGCCGTTTGGATTAACAGGTTATTTCGATTATGAGCAGGGACTTGCATGCGCAAAAGAACAGAATAAACCGGCTTTGCTTGATTTCAAAGGACATGCCTGCGCCAATTGTAAACTGATGGAGGCAAAGGTCTGGTCAGATCCTGAAGTACTCAGGAGATTGCGCGACAATTTTGTGATAATTTCACTTTATGTTGACGACAGGACCCAGCTGCCTGAAAATGAATGGATCGTATCAGCGATAGATGGAAAACAGAAGAAGACAATAGGAAAACAGAATGAAGATCTTGAGATAACTAAATTCAGGACCAATTCCCTTCCCCTTTATGTTATAACCGACTTTGAAGGTAATCCCCTCAATGAACCGATGATAACCAACCTTAATATCGGGGAATATAAAAACTGGCTTGACGAAGGATACAGGAATTTCTCAGAAGCATCATACGGGAAATGACCGTAGTGCTTTTCTGCTGATTTTCATCTACCCAGAACATTGTTTTATGGACTCTTTCAGGGGGTTCATGAAAATGGGGCTGATTATTATTGCTTTTTGATAAAAATAAATATACTTTTACATTAAGTGTCAATCAGATCAATAGTAATCGTTTTAAAATGAGACGGTTTGTGTTGTTTGTTGTAGGCTCATTTCTTTTTATTCCGGTAATGTCACAGGTTGCCAGGCAGGATGTTGTTGCCAGTGCCGGAGGCTATAACAGTGCAGCAGGTGTCTCACTGAGCTGGACTCTTGGTGAAATGATAGTTCCGACTTTTTCCTCATCCAACCTGATACTGACTCATGGTTTTCAGCAGCTGATAATAACCCCAGTACAGAAAAATCTTGAATCTCTTGTAAAGATTACGATATATCCGAATCCTGCAGTTGATGTCATCAACCTGCTTTTAGATAAAACCCTTGAAGAAGAAATTGAAATATCTGTTATTGATTATATGGGCAGACTTGTAAGAACTGATTTTGTGGAAGCATTCATGATTGAGAAACAGATCAATATGCAGGATCTGCCGGGTGGTATCTATTTCCTGAGAATTACGGAAGGCAGATTAAGTAACATATATAAGATTGTGAAACTTTAAAGGAAATTTTATTGTTCAGAAATAAATTTTCTATTGTTTTCACTGAGTGCCCCCTGTTCTTCAGAGGGTTTTTGCTTTCTGCCCTTATCCTGCAATGGACTGATCATACTCGGGGAACAATTTGCTCCGGGGAGGGCTGACAATAACAGTATATTATAACTATGTAAATGGAGCATATTTAATTAAAGGTGTGTTAATTAAAGTTAAATAAAAGAGCAATTTTAATCAAGCAATTTAAAATTATTATATTGTATTAATTCACATAGGACCAGGCATGAAAAACAACATTTTGATTTTTCTTTTTGTTTTAATCTTTTCTTCATGCGGAAATACTGAGAATAATCTTTCCAAAAAGGCAGACAGGATTCATAGAAAGATTCTTACTGTTGATATGCATTGTGATACCCCTTTAAATCTGATAGGATCTGATTTTGATCCTGGAAAAAGGAATAATGAGGGTTGTGTTGATTTTCCAAGGATGATTGAAGGTGGTCTCGATTCAGAATTCTTTGCAATATTTATCAGTCAGGGTGCCAGGAATGATACTGCATATCAGAATGCTCATAAAACTGCACTAGAGATGTTTGACGCGATTCATAAAAGCCTTGAGAAAAACTCTGCTCTGGCTGAGCTGGCACTGACTCCTGATGATGCCCTGAAGATAAAGAAGAAAAAGAAAAGGGCTATATTCATATGCCTTGAGAACGGCTATCCGATTGGCAGGAACCTTGATCGTATACGGGAGTACTATGATCTGGGGGCAAGATATATAACTCTTTGTCATTCAGGAAATAATGATATATGTGATTCATCAAATGATCCAAGAGGCCCTGAAAACAACGGTCTCTCACCTTTTGGTGAAGAAGTTGTTAAAAAGATGAATGAAATAGGGATGATTGTCGATGTGTCTCACATTTCTGACGAATCATTTTTTGATGTTCTTAAAGTTTCAAAAGCTCCTGTTATAGCATCACATTCATCCTGCCGGGCTCTTTGTTCAAGTCCCCGCAATCTGACTGATGAGATGCTCCTGGCACTCAAGGAAAATGGTGGTGTAATACATATATGTATTTTGAGCAACTTTATCAAAACACCAGAGCCTAATCCCGAACTCAATGCAAAGCTCAAAGAGCATAAAGAGAGTTGGGGAGATATAAAAAAGCTCACGCAGGAGCAACAGAAAGAATATCGTTCTCAGAGAAAGGAATTACAGAGCAAATACAAGAGGCTGGCCACCGTAGCTGATGTGGTAGATCATATTGATCATGTTGTTCAGGTAATCGGCATTGATTATGTAGGTATAGGGACAGATTTTGACGGAGGAGGAGCAGTAGAAGGATGCAGTTCGGTAGCAGAAATGAAAAATATCACCCTGGAATTATTAAGAAGGGGATACTCCAAATCAGATATCAAAAAGATCTGGGGAGCTAATTCAATGAGAGTGTTTCGCGAAGTAGAAGCGATTGCTGAAAAAGACAAGAATTGATCATTAGTTGCTTCGGTTCAATCAGATCCTTACACGCGAGAATCTCAATGATTTTAAAATCCAGTTGGGCAAGGGCTTGAAGGCTCTCTTACGGAGATCAATATACCATCCGATTTTCTTCAGCACAGGCAGTCTGTGTGATTCAACAAATTCAATCAGGGTTCCGTCAGGATCTTCTATATAAGAAAAATGTCCTGCGGCAGTACCCATGTCAAAGCTGTTTCCTTCAAAACTTTCTTTGCTGTCTACTGTAAACGGGTAGTCTCTGCTTAGGCAATAGCTTTTAAGTTCATCCATTCCCCGGATATCAAAACAAAGATGCATAAATCCGGGGTCACCCCAGAAACGTCCTTCATATTTTTTCTTTCCCGGTTTGCCAACAGAGCTTATCAGTTCAATCTGGCTCTGGCCGAAGACCCTTGAGAACGGGCCGTTGAAGGGCTTCGATGTTTTTAACAGGACCCTTCGGATCTTCTTATCTCCTCCGGGAAGGGATGAGAGATCCGGGAAAACATCGGTTTTATCATATACAACATGATCATAGCCAAGTATGTCTGAGTAAAGGACCCTGGACTTTTCAACATCAGAGACTCCAATTATTACGCCACTGGAACCACCCGTTTCCTTTTTTTCATTAATGAACCAGTTAGTTCCTTCCTCCATTTGGAAAATATTGTCATAGGGATCTTTCAGGAAGAATGTTTTCTTTCCTGAGGGATCTTGTTCGGGTTCACCTAAGAGCCTGACATTATTATTTTTCAGGAATGCATAAGCTTTGTCAATGGTTTTTACTTTCATTTTACAGGCTAGTATGCCGGTATCGCCCAGTCTGATCTCTTCCTTAATTTCCTGGGGTTCCCGGTCCTTATACTGCCATATCTCAAATCCTCCTCCACTCTGAAGGTTCAATGCAAGCATAGCACGACGGCTTCTCGGTTTTCCTCCTGTATAGCGCAGCATCAGTCTGGCCTCTGAATCTTCATCAAATATCCGGCAGTCCATTCCAAAATTGCGGATGTAATACTTCCAGGCTTCCTTAAGGTTTTTTACCCCAATCCCTATCTGTTGTATCCCGCAGATCTTATATCCTTTTTTCATTTTGTTTTTTCTTATGTTGATTTTATTTTGTCTCCTATTCTGAAAAACAACCATGGACACAGCCTTCTGATATAAAGCATTATCAGTTCTTTACCTCCGACAAGTATCTCTCTCTTGTTTTTCAGGATACCGCGAATAATAGTTTCAGCGGCTTTTTGAGGTGAAATTCCTTTGTTGAGGCCTTCATCCATCTGACCATGCTCTTTTCCTTCGTGGTTCAAAGCATGATAGGAAATATTGGTTCTTACCCTGCCGGGGATTATAACTGAGGTCCTGATATTATTTTTCTTATTTTCCAGGAAAACTGTTTCAAAAAAACCATGAAGAGCCTGTTTTGAAGCTGAATATGCCGAACGTAGCGGAAAGCCGAAACGTCCCGCAATGCTGCTCGTAGCAGCGATATGTCCAGATTTTTGTCTGATCATATATGGCAATATTGCTTTTGTCAATGCAATAGTTCCGAAATAATTTATTTCGAATATTTTACGGTCGAGCCACAAGGGGGTTTCATCAGCCCTTGCCCGTTGGCTTATACCTCCGATATTCAACAGGTAGTCTATATTTCCGACCTTATTAATCTGTTGTTCAACAAGGTTTTCAATAGCTGAAGTTTCAGCCAGATCGAAGGGAACGCATATTACATTACTTGCTTTTTCACCGCAGGCTTTTCTGACCCTTTCAAGTCCGGATTCATCATTTGATGATATGATGACTTTAGCACTTCGCTTAACAAATTCATAAACTAGTGCTTCTCCTATGCCGGATGAAGCTCCTGTTATCCAGACATTCTTGCCTTGGAAAGTAATTTTGGTCATGTTTTAAAGCGCTGTTACAATACTTAATAATTCGTCATAATCCCTTTTAAGGTCAATATACTCCTGATTTCGGGTCCGAAGATAGTTTATAATTCGGAATCCACCGATTATTCTCTTTAGTTCAAGATAATAATACCATGAAAAAAGACCGGCAAGCGGTATTGTCAGGAAGATTAATAAAGAAATCCACCAGGGGGAGAAGATAACAAATGTAAGTAACAGAAACAAGGGTGTCAGAATAATAGCAAGGGCCAGAGAAAATCCGAATTTCATTGTACTGTGAAACTGGACATCTTTTATTTTCCTGGTCTGGTAGTTTGGAATTAAAAAGAATGTAAGGTTAAAGATATTACCGTAAAGGAACAGGGGCAGGGAAGCAATAAGCCCGGCGCTTTTGGCCAGGAGCCATCCTGGAGAGTGTTTTTCTTTCGAGAGAAGTCTGTAATCAGTTTTCAATTCCCCGGCTTTCTGTTTTATTCTGAGGCTGAGAGAGCATATTTTTTATACAAAGAGAGATTAGTGTTTTTAAGTGCGTTTATCTTATCGATTAATATTTTGTCCCGAAACAGTTTAGGGAACTTCACATCATCGCTGTGTTGTCCGTTGATAAGTGACCTGAGCTCGTCTATAGCTTCATAATCCTCTACCGATTCGATATGCACCATTACTTTTTTCATTTCATCTGAGAGTCTTTTTTTTAGCTTATTCATTGCCATATCATGACTCTTTTTGTAAACCTCATAAAACTCGGAGATCTCAACTGGTTTTCCGAATGCAACGGTAAGAACCTGTCTGTATCTTGTATAGTGGCTAAACTCAAGTCCAACAGGTATGATTTTTATATTCAGATTGAAATCTGATGCTTCATCGGCCTGGAATGCTATTCTGCAGATGCCTTTTTTCAGTTGTCTCAGTCTCCTGAAGCCTTCGTGGTTACCTTCAGGAAGTATTACAAGACCATTTTTATTACGTAATACACTGATAGTTTTTTTAAATATCTCCTCGTTGCCCTTAAGGGAATTGAATCCGTCCCTTATTCTGAATACAGGCAGCATTTTCAGGTAATAAAGGATTGAGGATACGAATTTCTTTTTGAATATATCGGCACGCGTAAGGAAGACAGGCTGGGTTTTCAGGGTGTTGTAGACTATTGCAAGAGCATCCATCAGGGCATTCTGATGATTTGGTGCAAAAATAAGGTGGTCGTCAGGATTAAAGTTTTCACGTCCGCTTACGATCACCTTTCTGTAATATACATTATTATGCCAGAAGCATGTAATTTTCCTTATTAATTCATACCCTATGGAATACTTCTCAATGTTTTCCTTACCCATTCCGTGAAAGACTTATTTGCTTTAATTGTGATGATCACAATTCGCGGATTATTGCAATGTATAAAAAATTGAGTTATTGAATGGCTAATTACTTTAATATACGTCTTTATACCACTCTGTTACAAATCTTCAAAATGGTTTCTCCATTTATCTATTATTCTTCTTTCTTTTTTTGTAGGGCGTCCTTCCCCTTTTTTTCTGTAACCAAACGGATCAGTACGTTTGAGACTTAGTTTTTCTTTTTCGCTGTCAGGTGTAAGATCTTTCAGGTAACTCTCCACCATTTTAGCGGGGATCCTGTTTGAAAGAGGTCTGATCACCCTGTAGGAATACATTACCGGAGGCTTTCTTACGGTAATGATTTCATTTCCTTCAATATTCTTTGATGGCTTAACCGGGTTGCCGTTTACAAGTATCCTTCCCATTTTGCAGGCGCTGGTAGCCTGTCCTCTGGTTTTATAGATCCTGACTGCCCAAAGGTATTTGTCTATTCTTACAGCCTGGACAAGGTTGTCGTTCATCTGGCAGGTAAAAGATTATGCTGTGTTGTTTTTCTCCGGTGCTTGCTTTATCGCTTCCTTTGCCGGCACTTTACCTTCTTTATTGTATGCGGTCATTGTAAGTTCGACGCCCACTGTGCAGAATGATTTTATCATTTCAATTACTATCCTTATCCTTTCCCGCAGGAAATCAGTTTCTTCCCTGTCCCATTTTCCCAGCACATAATTGACCTGTGCTCCTTTTGGGAATCCATTGCCGATGCCTATTCTGACACGCGCATATACGTTTGTTCCGAGAACTGAATTTATGTGAGCGAGTCCATTATGGCCTCCATCACTGCCTTTGGCTCTCATCCTGATGCTTCCCAGGGGAATAGCCAGATCATCGACAATAACAAGGAGATTTTCTACAGAGACCTTTTCTTTGTTCAGCCAGTATCTTACAGCGTTTCCGCTTAAATTCATGAATGTTGATGGCTTAAGGAGGACCAGTGTCCGGCCTTTGAATTTTGTCCTTGAAACATAGCCATAGCGTTTATCATCAAATGAAACCCCTGCTTCTGAAGCAAATGTATCAAGAACTGTAAAACCAATGTTATGCCGGGTGTCAGAATACTCGTCACCAATATTACCCAGGCCAACTATAAGATATTTCATTGTGCCTGATAAATTAAAGAAGGATTAAGATTTCTTTTCTTTATCCTTGTCTTCAGCAACTTCTTCTTCAGCAGTTTCTTCTTCAGCAGCTTCTTCCCCTTCAGTCTTGAGAGCTACACGTGAGGAAGCAATAGAGACGACAGTTGTAACCTTCGGATCGAGTAATTCTATATTGTCGTAGGCAAGATCACCGACTTTTATTGAATGGTTTATTTTAAGTTCGGAAATGTCAACAGCAAGATTTTCAGGGAGGTGTTCAGCAAGTCCTTTTACCTTCAGATGTCTTCTTTTTACTATCAGCTTGCCGCCTGCTTTTACCCCGGCAGAATCTCCGGTAATAGCTACAGGAATACTTATCACAATAGGCTTGTGATCGTAGATTTTCATAAAATCCGCATGTATTATCTTGTCTGTCACAGGATGGAATTGTATATCCTGAAGGATGGCATTAATTTCCTGATCGTCAATCAGAAGTTTTACAAGGTGAGCTTCGGGAGTATAAACAAGTTTCTGAAAGCTGTTCTCATGAACCTGGAAGTGCAGATTATTTTCCTTGTCATAAATAACACAAGGTACATACCCTTCTTTTCTGATATGTTTAGAACTTTTCTTTCCAAGTTCTTTTCTGAACGATCCCTTGATTTCTATTGTATTCATTATTAAAGTATTATTGTGCTACTCATTCCGTAAAAGTTAAACGGAACCCATTACACGTTAAATGTTATAAAAAAACGGATTGCAAATATATTACAAAGGGATTAGAATACAAAATTTGTGCTTATGGAACTATTGTTTGTGACAGCCAGTATTGTTCTGGCGAAGATCTGAGCTATTGAAAGCACTTTTATTTTGTCTGAAGTTTTAGTTAAAGGGACGGAGTCGGTGACTACAAGTTCCTCAATAGCGGAATTATTTATTCTTTCAACAGCATTTCCCGACAGGATAGGGTGTGTGGCAAATGCCCTGATGCTTTTTGCACCCCGTTCCTTCATCATATTAGCAGCAAGCACGATGGTACCTGCTGTATCTATCATATCATCAATTATTACGACATTCCTGCCTTCCACTTCACCAATTATCGACATTTTTTCTACCGTATTCGGTTTTTTCCGTAGTTTATAACAGAGTACCATTTCAGCCTGAAGGTGCTGTGAATAGGCATTGGCTCTTTTGGAGCCTCCCATATCGGGAGCTGAGACTGTAAGGTCATCAAGTTTCAGGCTCTCAATGTAAGGGGCGAATATTGCTGAACCAAAAAGATGATCTACCGGGACATTAAAGAACCCCTGTATCTGGTCGGCGTGCAGATCCATTGTTATTACCCTGTCAACACCTGCCGTGCTAAGAAGATCGGCCGATAACTTTGATCCAATTGACACTCTGGGCCTGTCTTTACGGTCCTGGCGGGCAAATCCGTAATATGGTATAACTGCAATAACCTTATAGGCAGAAGCTCTCTTTGCAGCGTCTATCATAAGAAGGAGTTCAAAAAAATTATCTGCAGGTGGATTGGTAGATTGAACAATGAAAACCATATCACCTCTGACAGATTCATCAAAACAAGGTTGAAATTCACCATCGTTGAAACAGGTAACTGAACTATTCCCAAGTTCAACCCCCAGTTCCTGTACTATCTTCTCTGCCAGTTGTCGTGATGACCTGCAGGAAAAGATTTTCATTGGTGCTTTACCGTACATAGATCTGTCTTTTGCTTAATTTATATTGTGCCTACAAAATTAAATAATCCTTAGGATATCAGGAATTTTTTTTCACATTGTTGATAGTTTCTTCTATGAAACTCAGAATCTCTTCTCTTCCAGTTCGTTTGACTGTTGATGAAATAAATGTTGTGGGCAGGGCTTCCCATATTCCCAGCATTGTACTGTCATATTGCTGAATTGATTTTATCAGGGTCGGCCGGCTTAATTTATCACTTTTTGTGAATACCCTGGCAAAAGGGATCCTGTTTCTTCCGAGCAATTCCATGAATTCAAGGTCAGATTGCTGGGGCTCATGACGTGAATCAATAAGTACAAACAGGCACATAAGAGTTTCCCTCCTTGTTATGTAATCCCAGGTGTTTTTCTGCCACTTTTCCCTTAACTTAATGGGGACTCTTGCATAGCCGTATCCCGGCAGATCTACAAGGTACCATTCTGAATTGATAAGGTAGTGGTTTATGGTTCTTGTCTTACCGGGTTCGGATGATGTTCTGGCCAGCCTTGACCATCCTGTGATCATATTTATAAGTGATGATTTGCCTACATTTGAGCGACCAATGAAACCAAATTCAGGCAGATCGGTTTCCGGACATTGCTCAAGTATTTCACTGCTTTTGACAAAACTGGCTGAACGGATCAACATGTCCTTGCTAATTGAGGTCATTATAGGGCAATTCGATCCTCTTGTATACAAGGTTTCTGTTTCCAAATGGGGTAAGCATTGAAGCTATTATTCCGACATAATTCTGACCCGGTTTTCCTGATTTTCTGAGATCGAGCCGGGCAATGCCATCAACTTGTTTTATTGCTTTGTACATGGATGTATCATACATGTTATTAATAAATTCACCCCTGTAAAAATCAACTCTTGTCTTTTTGTCAGACAGTTCAAGCCCGATCCTGTAGATCCCTTTTGAGTTGTATTCATCAGTAACATTGACTACAATTTCAGGATAGTCTCTGAATAATTTGCCGTTAGAATTAAATTCTTCCAGATATGGAGTCCTTTTTCCTTTGCTGAAACCTATTTTTGCCCTTACCTGCCCTCCTCTGTAATATTGGATCTGGATACCGTCTATGGTATCCCTTTTATAGGGAGTTTCCCTGAATATCTGGCCTTCTTTGAAATAGTACCTGCCGGTGTCCTCTCTAATGTCGTTTTCATACCAGAATGTCTGGTACAATTCACCTGACTGGTAGAATGTTTTAGTAAGCCCTTGTCTGACACCATTTTTGAAGGTAACTTCTTTTACCTTCAAATTGCCGCTCATATATTGTTTGATCCCTGTATAGCCGGTGTCGGGTACTATTACAGTATCAGTTTCAACAACTGCATTTTGTTTTGAAGTTCCTCTTCCTGAGCAACCGGCGAGGATTACAATCAGGAAAGCTGCAAGAGAGATCGGGAATTGTTTCATTGTTTTATGTTTTTTGGTTTCTTTTAGTTTCATTTATAAAAACTTCCAGGATCTTTGCTTCAGGTGATGGTTCAAGGATTACTTCCTTTATCATGGCAGGAAGCAGGATTGTTTCGCCTTTAAGAACCGGTTCGGAATTGCCATTCCATCTGATCAGGAATTCACCCCCGACACATATGAAGATTACAAATGAATCAATAAACATGTAATCCTTCCGGATGATCTGGTTAAAGTTGATAATGTTTGTAATGAAAAATTCGCAGTTTACAAGGTTTACAGTCTTGTTGACAACAGGAATTTTCTCAATTTTGTTGCTTCCCGTTGCGTTGAAATCAATGGCATCAAGAGCCAGATCAGTATGAAGCTCTCTCGGCTTGCCGTCATGCCCCACCCTGTTCCAGTCTGAAATCCTGTATGTTATGTCGGAGGTCTGTTGTATCTCAACAAGTATATTGCCGGCTCCAATTGCATGTATTCTGCCTGCAGGTGTAAAAAACACATCGCCGGGCTTTGTCTTCTCAGCATTAAGGAGTCCGGCAAGTTCGCCTGAGTTAAGTGCATCAAGGTACTCCTCCCTGGAGTAAGGTTTTTTAAACCCTGTATATATTTTTGAATCAATACCGCTCTCAAGAACATACCACATCTCTGTCTTCCCATAAGCCCTGTGCCTGTCTTTTGCCATCTTGTTACCGGGATGAACCTGTATTGACAGGTCTTCTCTTGCCTCAATTAATTTTATCAGGAGAGGAAATTCATTGCCGAACTTATCAAAAATGGTATCTCCGGTAAGATCTCCCATATAGACTTCAATCAACTCCTCTATATTATTGCCTGAAAGGAATCCATTGCTTACAAGCGACAAATTATCCTTTACAGCAGATAATTCCCAGCTTTCCCCGTATATCACTGAAGGATCGGCTTTTTTGTGCAGATTATTGACAAAGTAGGTACCTCCCCATATCCTCTCTTTCAGGATACTTTCAAATTTTAGCGGGTATAATTTTGACATAATATTTACAGTGTAAGTCAAACATCATTCTGAAGGAAGCAGTTACTTGATAAATAATTGCTTTTTTTGTAACTTTAATTAATACAAATTTACAAATAAATGCTTATTGTTGGAATAGCAGGAGGAACTGGTTCAGGTAAAACCACAGTTGTAAATAAATTACTGAATATGTTCCCCAATGGTGGTGAGGTGATTGTTATACCTCAGGACGCATATTACAGGGATAACGGACATATATCGCCGGAAGAGAGGCAGAAGATTAATTTTGATCATCCTGATTCTCTTGAATTCAGTCTGCTTATTGACCACCTGGAGCAGCTGAAAAAAGGTAACGCTGTTGAAATGCCTGTTTATTCATATCTGACCTGTCTGAGGTCTGAAGAAACAATAACAGTTAAACCGGCCACTGTTGTAATTGTGGAAGGCATACTTATTCTTGCAGACGAGGGTCTGAGAAAGATGTTCGATATAAAAGTCTTTGTTGATGCCGATGCCGATGACCGTCTTGGGAGAGTGATTCAAAGGGATATTGCAGAAAGAGGCAGATCGCTGCAAATGGTGCTTGAACATTATCATGATACTGTTAAACCTTCGCATCTTCAATTCATTGAACCTTCAAAAAGATATGCTGACCTTATCATTCCGCGCGGCGGAGAAAATGAAGTTGGAATAGAGGTGCTTGTTTCAATAATAGAGAAATATCTGAACAAAAAAACCGGAAAAAATGCTTGATAACATAAAGGTAGAAGACATTCTTTTTTTAGACATTGAAACTGTTCCCGAGGCTCCTTCAGTGGATCTGCTTGACCCGCTGAAGCAGAAATTGTGGGACAAGAAATCGAAGCAGTTCAGGAATCCTGATCAGTCTGCAGCGGATGTTTTCGAGAGAGCGGGAATATATTCAGAATTTGGCCGTATAATATGCATCTCGGTGGGATTCATAAAGGAAAAAAACCCATTTAGTCTGAGGATCAAATCTTTCTACGGTGATGATGAGAAAAAAATCCTTTACGAATTCTCGGCGATGGTTACAAGGTTTTCGAAATTAAAGAGAGATGCTCAGCTTTGTGCACATAACGGGAAGGAGTTTGACTTTCCTTATATTGCAAGGCGTATGATAATAAACCGGCTTGAGATACCCGGGATACTGAATAATGCAGGCAAGAAACCGTGGGAACTTAAACTGCTTGACACTATGGATCTGTGGAAATTCGGCGATTATAAGAGCTATACATCACTTAGTCTGCTTACTGCCGTACTTGGAATACAGTCTCCAAAAGACGACATTGACGGAAGCATGGTTGCAGATGTTTATTACAGGGAGAGGAATATTGAACGGATCGTCAGATATTGTGAGAAAGATGTTCTTGCAATAAGCCAGGTTCTTCTGCGCTTTATGAATCTGCCTGCAATACCGGAGGACCGTGTCGAATCCGTTACTATATGGTCATAAACTCAGTTTCATGGAAAACCATGATAATGCAGCCATTCAGTCGGCAAGCTGACGCTTGTACATCTGGATGGTATTTTCAAGTCCCAGATACAATGCGTCAGAGATAAGTGCATGACCAATCGATACTTCAAGTATCCAGGGGATGTTTTTATAAAAGTAATTCAGGTTGTCAAGGTTCAGATCATGCCCAGCATTAATGCCCAGTCCTAAATCTCTGCCAAATTCTGCTGCCCTGATGTAAGGTTCAATTGCTTCAGCGGCATTACTGCTGAATCCTGAAGCGTATGGTTCAGTGTAGAGCTCAATCCTGTCAGTACCGGTTATGGCGGCATTCTCAATGTTTACAAGTTTTGTATCGACAAAAAGAGAAGTTCTTATTCCTTCCTTTTTAAAAGTTGATACAATGTCCGTAAGAAAATTTCTGTTCTTCAGGGTGTCCCATCCGGCATTGGAGGTGATAGCATCATGTTTGTCGGGGACAAGCGTTACCTGGTGCGGTTTTACTGAAAGAATAAGATCGATGAAACTATCGGATGGGTTGCCTTCAATATTGAATTCGGTTTTTATTATCGGTCTTATATCAAGAACATCTTTATATCTGATATGTCTTTCATCTGGCCGGGGATGGACAGTGATACCATCAGCGCCGTAAATCTGGCAGTTTATTGCTGCATTCAGCACATTGGGTATATTCCCACCCCGCGCATTACGCAGGGTGGCAATTTTATTTATGTTTACACTTAGCTTTGTCATAAAATAATCCTTTCAATTTTCCGTACTGTCATGTGGAATAAAACCGTTCTCAAATTTTGGCAAGTTATAAAATGAATTTTATAATTATTGAGTCTTAATTACATATGTGTTTCATAATGCAAAAATAATAGAACTGTCTTTTTTTTATTACTTTAGTTGAAAATTATACGGAAATGGTAGCAGTTGATCTGATATCTCATAATATTCCTCCTCTCAAGACTTCCGATACAGGCCAGACAGCATTGAACCTGATGGAGATATTCAGGATATCGCATCTGCCTATTGTAAACAATCAGGATTTTCTCGGCCTCATCTCCGATAACGACATATACGACATGAATCAGCCGGAAGAATCTATTGGTAATCACGAGCTTACATTATTAAAGCCATTTGTGACCAGCGATCAGCACCTCTTTGAGGTTATTGGCCTTGCGTCGCGTCTGAAACTGACTGTTGTCCCTGTTCTTGACAGTAATAATCATTATAAGGGTGTTGTAACAACCCTGGATCTGATCCATTATATCGCCGGTGTATCTTCAATGGAGCAACCAGGCGGGATAATAGTACTCGAAATTACGGAAAGAGATTATTCTCTTGCCCATATTGCTCAGATAATTGAAAGCAATAATATAAAGGTGCTGAGCATGTATATCACTTCTCCGGCAGATTCGACAAGGCTTGAGGTTACCCTGAAAGTGAACAGTACAGATCTTGCTTCAGTGCTCAGAACCTTTGAACGGTATAACTACGATTTAAAGACCTGGATAACGACTGATGATTCACTCGACCGCTTCTATTCGGAGAGATTTGATCTGCTGATGAAATATTTAAACATGTAATCTGTTATGCTACAAAGAGTTGCTATTTTTGGCAAAGATGATAATGCAAAGACAAGAAATGCAGTACAAACGCTGATCTCCGAGTTCAATAGAAGAGGTATCGGGATACTGATCAATCAGAGGCCGGACGGGACTGATGCTGGCTATAAAGGAGATATAGAAGTTTTCAGTGATGTTTCATCCTTACAGAATCTTCCCGGTTTGATATTGAGTGTGGGAGGAGACGGGACTTTTCTTGAGACAGTATTGAGGGTGAAAGACCTTGGCATACCTGTGGCTGGTGTAAATACGGGCCGGATGGGATTTCTTGCAAATATACCTAACGAAGATCTGGGAAAGTCAGTTGATCAGTTGTGCAACAATGAATATGAACTGATTAGCAGGTCGATGCTTGAGATTTCGCATCCGACGGATCTCTTTGAAGGTGAATCGGCAGTGGCTTTGAATGAGATTACAATACAGAAATCGAACGTGAGCATGATAACTATTCATGTATATGTGGATGATGAATTTCTTAACACCTACTGGACTGACGGGTTGATAGTCTCGACTGCAACAGGATCAACTGCATACAATCTGAGTGTTGGAGGACCAATATTATCTCCGGAAGATGAAAGTATTATTATTTCACCGATATCGCCTCATAATCTGACGATAAGACCAATAGTTCTTTCCGGCAGCAGTAAACTCAGAATGGTACTTGAGGGAAGAACGAATGAATTTCTTGCCACATGCGATTTCAGGTTCAGGAAACTGCCTATAAGCGAAAGGATAAGCATAATAGGAAGTGACATAAAACTAAAGACTGTAATGCTTAAAGGAAAAGGTTTTTACAGCACTTTGAGAAACAGGCTTATGTGGGGGATCGATAGAAGAAATTAAATTTTATTTCCGGTATTATCTTTGCCTTGATAATGGATTAATATTGTTATAGTTTGTAATTTTATTCTGTATTATTACTTGCTCTAATTTTTAGATTATTATATTTGTATCAGCAACCAAAAATGCATATTATGAAAAGGCTCCTTTTAACAATATTGCTCTTTTGCCTTGTCGTTCCATTTTCACAAGGTCAGTTATGGAGAATGAGAAGATGGGAGCTGTCGGCAGGCGCAGGGCCATCATTCTTTTTCGGAGATATCGGAGGCTATTCCAGAACGAAGAATTTCCTGGGATTCCGCGACATAACCTATCTTCAGACACGATTTGATATAAACGGTAATTTCAAATACCGGATCACCAGAGTTGCTAACCTCAGGTTAAGCATGACTTATGCAATGCTTAATGCCACTGACGTAAGGGGATCAAATGAAAACAGAGAATACCAGTCAACAACATCTCTTTTTGAACCGGCTCTGATAGGGGAATATTATTTTATCAAGAACAGGGCTGAAATGAGTTATCTGTTCATTAAAGGAAGAAGGAGTTTCTTTTCCCAGATATTGAGGTCTCTGGATTTTTATGCTTTTGCAGGCATAGGGGGAGCTGCTTTCAATGTTGAACCGAATGAAGCACTTCAGGCCCGTGATATGCCCACAAGCGGATTTGCTGCCGTAGTGCCGGGCGGTGTAGGAACAACACTGATCTATAATCCAAATCTCAATTTCGGACTGGAATTCGGAGGTCGGTATGCATTTTCCGATTTTCTTGATGGCTATTCTTCACCACAATTTTCCAAGGCAAATGACGTTTATTATTTTTTGAACTTTACATTAACTTATAAGTTGAAGACCGGCCCTCGTGGATGGCCGTCATTCAGATGATAATAAACGGATTGTGTTTTAATGAAAAGAATACCTTGGATCTTCTTTCTGATCAGTTTATCTATTACTGTTTTCGGACAACGCAGTGCTGATTATGGCGTTTTTGGCGGTGTCGCTTCTTACCTGGGAGATATAAATCCCGAAAGATTACTCTATTCACCAGGTCCGGCAGGGGGAGTTTTCTACAGGTATAATCTTCACCCCAGGCAGGCTTTAAGGGCTAATATTTTCTACGCAGGTGTCAGGGCAGATGATCTTGATTTTGAAAACAGTTACCAGCAAAGCAGGAATGAATCTTTTTCCGGATCAGTAGGGGAAATCGCTATCCAGTTCGAATTTAATTTTCTGCCATATACAACACAGGGTAAACTATGGGATTTTACACCCTATATTGCTGCAGGTGCAGGTCTTGCTTATTTTAATGCCAAATACCAGTCTTTTGAACCTGTTATACCATTTTCAATGGGTTTTAAAGTGAATATTTATAAAAATATGGGTCTGGAGATCGAATATGGTTTTCGTAAATCTTTTTATGATAACTTTGACGGTCTTAACGATATGATAGCTCCGGCTGATTATGGATTGATCCATAATAATGACTGGTATTCGCTGTTAGGTGTTGCATTTACATGGAAGATCTACAGTAAGATGACCGGATGTCCGGCCTATAATGACGTGGATGGTAAGAGAAAACGCTGAATTATGTCATTGCGACAGGAAATTGATCAATCAAAGCTTCCGGCCCATGTGGCAATTATAATGGACGGGAACGGACGTTGGGCCCTTGATCATGGTAAAAGCAGAATATTAGGACATCATCAGGGTGTCGAATCTGTCAGGAAGGTTATTGAGGCTGCTGCAGAAATTAATTTAAAGTTTCTTACTCTTTATGCATTCTCTACGGAGAACTGGGAACGCCCTGATGATGAGGTAACAGCATTGATGGGAATTATGATGCAGTCACTGAATGACGAGACTGAAACTCTTTTGAAAAACAATATTAAGCTGACAGCCATAGGCGATCTCGACAGGCTGGATGCCGAGGTAAGAAACAGGTTGTCCGAAACAATAGAGATGACTTCTGTTTCTACCGGCCTCAGACTTGTTGTAGCCTTAAGCTATAGCTCCAGGTGGGAAATATTAAGGGCTGCCAGAAGAATAGCATGTGAAGTGAAAGAAGGAGTCCTGGATGTAAATTCAATTGATGATGCTCTGTTTGGGAAATATCTTTGTACTGCAGATTTACCGGATCCGGATCTCGTAATAAGAACAAGCGGAGAAATAAGGATAAGTAATTTCCTTTTATGGCAGAGTGCTTATGCAGAATTTTATTTCACTGACATACTTTGGCCTGATTTTGGTAAGGATGATTTCTACAATGCTTTAATTGACTTCCAGAAAAGGGAAAGAAGGTTTGGAAAAACTAGTGAACAGATATCGGAAAAATGACATTATGAAGAGGAGGATAGAATACAAGAAAGCTATTTTGGGACTTTTTCTGGTTACGATAGGAATGTCGTTATTTTCGCAGGGGAAAGAAGAAATCTATGACTATTCAAGATCAAACAGTTATATCGTAGGAGGTGTAACAGTTTCAGGTATCAGATTCTTGGACATGAATGCCATTATTGGATTGTCAGGTATTAAAACAGGCCAGGAAGTATACATACCGGGTGAAGAGATAAAGAATGCAGCACAGAAATTATGGCAGCAGGGACTGTTCTCAGATGTCAGGATCACTATCGACAGTCTGAAAGCCGACACGGCATTCATTAATATCTTCCTTCAGGAGCGCCCCCGCCTCTCATCACTTAGATTTAATGGCCTGAAAAGCTCTGAATCGCAGGATATTACAGAAAAAATAAATTTCCCAATCGGTTCGCAGGTAACTTCCTATATAATTGAGAATACAAGGAAGATCATTCTGGATCATTTCATTGAAAAGGGGTTTCTTAATACAACGGTAGAATTTGTTCAGAAAGATGATCCGTCACTGCCTAATAATGTTATCATTACAATTGATGTTGATAAAAAAGCGAAAGTCAGGATTGGGGAGATAACATTTGCCGGGAATGAATATTTTGATGAAAAGAAGCTCCGGCGCCAGATGAAGGATACGAAAAAGAAAAATCTCAACTTTTTTAAGCCTTCGAAATTCATCGATGAAAAGTTCGAGGATGACAAACAAAAGCTCATTACCTTTTATAATGATAATGGATTCAGGGATTTTGAGATTGTATCAGATTCAATTTATACAATTTCTGAAGACAGGGTTGGTCTGCAGTTAAGAGTCGATGAAGGCAATCAGTATTTCCTTAGGGATGTTGAGTGGGTAGGTAACAGTGTTTACAGAAAAGAGGATCTCGAAAGAGTTTTCAATGTAAAAAAAGGCTCCGTTTACAACCAGTCACTTATTCTTGACAGGCTGACGGGTGCAAGCGGCGCTGAGGATGCGGTAAGCAATCTTTACCTGGATTACGGATATCTTTCTTCACAACTGAACCCTGTTGAAGCCAAAATCGAAAATGACTCCATAGATCTTCAGATAAGGATCTATGAAGGCGATCAGGCATATTTAAATGATATTCTGATAAACGGGAATACAAGAACAAATGAACATGTGGCCCGCCGGGAACTCTATACTCTGCCGGGCGATCTTTTCAGCAAGGAAAGAATAATAAGATCGATTCGTCAGCTTGGGGTACTTGGGCACTTTGATCCTGAAAAGATTAATCCTACCCCCTTATCTGATATGACTACAGGCAATGTGGATCTTCTTTACAAGCTGGAGGAAAAAGCAAATGACCAGTTTGAGATCTCCGGAGGCTGGGGTGCAGGAATGATGGTTGGGACAATAGGAGTGAGGTTCAATAATTTTGCAATGCGAAATTTCTTTGACTGGAAGGAATGGAGGCCTTATCCCTCAGGTGATGGTCAGTCTTTGAGTATAAGGGCTCAGTCGAACGGAAGATTTTACCAGTCTTATAATGTCTCATTCAGTGAGCCCTGGCTGGGAGGGAAAAAACCAAATTCTTTCTCCATTTCAATGTACAAATCACTTATGACAAACGGGAGGAAGAAAAGTTCTCCGGATTATCAGTCTATGATAATAAGCGGAGCATCAGTTGGCTTGGGGAAGAGGCTTCAATGGCCGGATGATTATTTTTCAATATACGGTGAAGTCAATTACCAGCGCTATAATCTTAATAAATACAGTTACTACCAGTTCCTTTTTGAATCTGGTGAGTCAAATTTGTTCAGTGTTACCGGAAGACTTTCCAGATATTCGGTTGGACCGAATCTTATATACCCGAGAAGCGGATCGTCATTTACATTATCACTTCAGCTAACTCCTCCTTATTCTACAATAAGCGGACAAAATATGGCTGGTAAATCCGATGAAATAAAATATAAATGGATCGAATTCCATAAATGGGTGTTTAAATCGGAAAGTTATTTCCCGATGTCAAGGGATGACAAACTAATATTAAGTGCCCGTTTTGCCTTTGGCTATCTGGGGCATTATAATAAGGATATCGGGCATTCGCCATTTGAGAATTTTTATATCGGCGGTGATGGCATGACGGGATATAGCTTTTATGGCAGGGAAATTATAGCAATGAGAGGATACACAAACGGATCGCTTACCCCTGTCGACATAAAATCGGGAGCTCCGTCTGGAAATGTTTACTCCAAGCTTACATTTGAACTTAGGTACCCTGTGTCGCTCAATAACCAGGCTACAATTTATGGTCTTGCCTTTCTTGAAGCCGGAAGGGCCTGGATGGAACTGAGAGATTATAATCCCTTCAGGATGAACAGGGCTGCAGGTATAGGACTGAGAGCCAATCTTCCCATGTTTGGACTTCTCGGAGTTGACTGGGGCTACGGCTTTGATGAAGTGCCAACAGGTGCAAAAGACGCAAATAAATCACAATTTCATTTTGTTATAGGTCAGCAGTTTTAAAAGTTAAGATTTGAATCATGAAAAAATCAATAATTATTATAGGATTATTCGTTTTGTCCACAGCTATAGCTGTCGGGCAGAAGTATGGGTTTGTTGATTCGGAATATATAAGGAAAAATATACCGGCTTTTTCAACAGCACAAGAACAGCTTGATAAGCTTTCGCAGCAATGGGAAAAGGAAGTTGCTGACGGATATTCTGTTGTTGAGCAGATGTACAAGTCCTACCAGAATGAGGTTCCGCTGCTCTCACAGGAGATGAAAACTAAACGTGAAGAAGCAATCATAAATAAGGAAAAGGAAATAAAAGAGCTTCAGAATAAGTATTTCGGGATGGAAGGCGAACTCTTTAAAAAGAGAGAAGAACTTGTAAAACCGATTCAGGATGAAATACTGAAAGCTATCAGGGATATTGCAGTTGAAGGAAGTTATACAGTTATTTTTGACTCAGCGGCAGGAGGAAATATTCTTTTCGCAAATCCCAAATTTGATATTAGTGATCAGGTACTTGAAAAATTAGGTTATAATAATTAAATAACTACTTTTGTAAAAATTATAAAGATATTAATGATGAAAAGGATAATAGGTTTAGCAGCAATTATAATATTAACAGCTTTTACAGTTAACGCTCAGTCTTTTAAGTTCGGTCACATAGACAGTGATGAACTTATTCAGGCTTTACCTGAATTTGATTCAGCTAATATACAGCTTGAGAATCTTCAGAAAGAACTTATTAACACTCTTGAGCTTATGTCGGTTGAATTGAATAACAAAAGCGAATCTTATAATAAGGAAAGCAAGAATCTTACAGATATAGTAAGACAGACGAAGGAACAGGAACTTATTGACCTTAACAGAAGGATCCAGGAGTTCCAGACCAATGCACAGGCACAGCTTCAGAACAGGCAGATCGAACTTTTGCAACCGATCTATGCCAAGGTAGATAAAGCCCTTAAGGATCTCGGTAAAGAGAATGGCTTCATCTATATTTTTGACATTTCAAAAGGAAGTCTTGTGTTTTTTGATGAGACAAAAAGCACAGATGTTCTGTCTCTTGCCAAAGCCAAACTTGGATTGAAATAACTTTTATACCCGATATTTATGACCATCAGCCAACAGGTTGATGGTCATTTTTTAATTTATTCTTTAAGTGAAAAACCGGCCAATAGGTATTTTTGATTCCGGTGTCGGAGGGCTTACAGTAGCTCATGCGGTCAAGCAATTACTCCCAGGAGAGAGCATTGTATATTTCGGAGATACCGCTCACCTTCCCTACGGTGATAAATCAGCAGAGTCAATAAAGTCGTATTCACGCCGTATAACGGAATTCCTGCTCGAAAAGAATTCAAAAGTTGTTCTTGTGGCATGTAATTCGGCTTCTTCTTCAGCTTATGATGCACTTAAGGAAGAATTTGGAAAGAGGGTGATACTTATCGATGTAATTGATCCTGTTGTAGATTATCTTGGATCAAGGAATTTCAATAAGATAGGTGTGATTGGAACAAAAAGAACAATTAGTTCCGGCACCTATGAGACTAAAATAACTGAAAAGGCTCCCGGCACCTCGGTTATTTCGATGGCAACTCCTTTGCTTGTACCGATGATTGAAGAAGGTTTTATTTTTGATGATATAAGCAATGCGATCCTCAGGGCTTACCTGGCCGGTAATTCATTTGCCGGTATACAGGCCCTTATCCTCGGATGTACACATTATCCGATAATAAAGAACCAGATCAGCAGGATCTTTGATTTCGAGATTGAAGTAGTTGACTCTGCAAGGCTTGTTTCACAGATACTTAAAAACACGCTTTGGGAAAAAGACCTTCTTAATGACACGGGGACTGTGGACGATCAGTTTTTTGTGTCTGATTATACTCCCTATTTCGAGAAAATTGCAAGGATGTTCTTCGAGAAGGAGATAAACCTGAAAAAAGCAGATATCTGGATTTAGGATCAGACTTCCTTTAGCTTATCCTGAATCTTGTTTCATATTGATCTGAAATATGATCAGAATCATAATGTGTTCTTTAGAACTTATAAAGCTAATTTTGATTAACTTACGCAGCTTATTAAGTGGGATTATTATTCGCAGTTAATATAAATTAATGGCCAGTAACTCAAATGTTATCAAAAGGGATGAAGTTGTGATCCGTTTTTCAGGGGACTCAGGAGACGGGATGCAGCTTGCCGGTACTCTGTTCTCTGATACTGCAGCCCTTTTTGGTAATGATCTGTCTACCTTCCCTGATTTTCCGGCGGAGATACGTGCACCTCAGGGCACCGTTGGTGGTGTCTCAGGCTTCCAGATCCATCTTGGGTGTTCAAAAATAAAAACACCCGGCGATTATGCTGATGTGCTTGTTGCAATGAATCCCGCTGCAATAAAAGCAAATGCAAAGTGGGTCAGGCCAGATGCCATAATAATTTTCGATAAGGATAATTTTACGGGTAAGAATCTTGAAATGGCCGGGTATATTGCGGATCCTGTTGCTGAGGAAAAGCTTGAGACTTGTAATGTAGTAGCAGCTCCGATTTCTTCCATGGTAAAGGAAGCTCTTAAGGATTTTGGTCTTGATGCAAAATTGGTACTGAGAACAAAGAACATGTTTGCCCTGGGAATGCTTTACCGGCTTTTTGACAGGAAGCTGAATTATACCGAACAGTATTTTGATACAAAGTTTGTCAACAAACCGGAGATAGCTGAGGCAAACAAGATTGCCCTGAGAAAGGGATATCATTATGCCGGAACTATAGAAGCTCTGAATCCGGTTATTAGGATTAAACCGGCTCAGATCACTCCCGGCCGTTACAGGAATATATGTGGTAACACTGCAACAGCCTGGGGCTTTCTTGCTGCTGCTGAAAAAGCAGGGTTGAAATTTTTTATAGGATCTTACCCCATTACACCGGCTAGCGGGATACTGGAAGAGTTGGCAGCCCGCAAGGACCTTGGAGTAAAAAGCTTTCAGGCTGAAGATGAGATTGCAAGTATCTGTGCTGCACTGGGAGCAAGTTTTGCCGGATATCTGGCTGCGACATCAACATCAGGTCCGGGACTGGCTCTTATGTCAGAGGCTATTGGCCTTGCCGTTATGGCAGAGCTTCCTGTTGTAATTGTGGATGTCCAGCGGGGCGGTCCCTCAACAGGCTTACCAACAAAAACTGAACAATCAGATCTGTTACAGGCCCTTTACGGCAGAAACGGTGAAAGCCCCGTCGTTGTTATTGCAGCAAGCGCACCAGCCAACTGTTTCAGCTATGCTTTTACAGCCGCAAAGATCGCTGTTGAACACATGACTCCGGTTATATTGCTGACTGACGCATATCTTGCCAATGGTTCAGAGCCCTGGAAAATACCGGCAATAAAAGATCTTCCGGAAATAAAACCACCTTATGCCGATAAAAATGATCTCCCTTTCATGCCATACAAGCGCGATTGTGAGAAACTGGTACGTTCATGGGCTGTCCCGGGAACACCCGGATTTGAACACAGAATAGGAGGTTTAGAGAAAACTATAAAGGGAACAGTATCCTATATCCCTGAAAACCATGAGCAAATGGTAAAGACAAGAGCCGATAAGGTTGCCAGAGTAGCAGATGATATACCCGATCTGCTTGTTTTTGGCGAGAAACAGGGAGATCTTCTTCTTACAGGATGGGGAGGAACAGAAGGATATCTGATGACTGCGGCAAGTGAATTACAGGCTGAAGGATATAATGTCAGTCAGACATGTTTCAATTTTATTAATCCATTGCCAAAGAATGTAAGGGAGGTTTTCAGTAAATTCAAAAAAATTGCCGTTGCGGAATTAAACCTCGGACAGTTCGCTGATTATTTACGGATTAAATTCCCTGAATTCTCATATTATAAGATAAACAAGGTGCAGGGAATGCCTTTTACAATAAAAGAAATAAAGGATAATTGCATTAAAATCCTGAAGGGATAATATTATGGTAGAGAACCTTCATTTAAATTATACACCGAAAGATTTTAAAAGCGACCAGGAAGTGAGATGGTGCCCGGGATGTGGTAATCATGCCGTTCTGAATGCCATCCAGAAAACTCTTTCGGAACTTGGGATTCCTAAGGAGAGATTTGCTTTTATTTCAGGAATAGGCTGTTCTTCAAGGCTTCCCTATTATATGAATACCTATGGATTTCACAGCATTCACGGAAGAGCTGCCGCCATTGCAACTGGCGTTAAAACTGCAAATCCGCAGCTATCAGTATGGAACATTACAGGTGATGGCGATGCCCTGGCAATAGGAGGAAATCATTTCATTCATGCCGTAAGAAGAAATATAGACATCAATATCATACTTTTCAATAACGCTATCTATGGTCTTACAAAAGGCCAGTATTCACCGACATCTGAAAAAGGATTTGTTACAAGGACTTCACCATTCGGAACTATTGAAGAGCCATGCCTGGTGGGAGAAATAGTAATTGGAGCCAAAGGAAAATTTTTTGCAAGGACCTTTGATGCCAACGTGGAATTGTCAACCCGTATCTTCACGGAAGCCGCAAAACACAAAGGGGCATCTGTTGTGGAAGTACTTCAGAACTGTGTGATCTACAATGATGGTGTTTACGATGAAATTACAAACAAGGAAGTGCGTGATGACAGGACTATAATTCTGAAACATGGTGAGCCAATGATATTCGGGAAGAATAATGATAAGGGTCTGATGCTTGAAGGTATGAAACTGAAAATTGTTCGCCTTGGCGAGAATAATATTACCGAGAAAGATCTTCTTGTTCATGATTCCGGTGAACCGGATCCGGGCATACACTACATGCTTGCTAATATGAGATACCCTGATTACCCGCTTGCACTTGGAGTGATCAGATCTGTGGAAGGAAATACTTATGAGACTGATATGGAGGAACAGATTAGCAAGGTAAGGAAGACTGCAAAGATCAAATGTATGGATGATCTGCTTACAAGCGGCCTGACATGGATAGTTGATTAGTCTTCCGGCCGATAACTTTCTTTTTGTACAACATGGAAGATAACAGGCAGACAGGAAGAAGTACCCTTCCTGTCTTATAACGCAATCCCTCTTGTAACGACAGTATTGTTTATTTTTTGTATCAAGCCCCGAAGAACTGAGCCGGGACCGACCTCAGTGAATGAATCAGCTCCGTCGGCAATCATGTTCAGCACAGTTTGTGTCCATAGTACAGGCGCAGTAAGCTGTGCGACAAGATTCGATTGAATTATTTCCGGATTGCTTGATGGTTTTGCTGTTACGTTTTGATAAACGGGGCATATCGGCTCGTTGAATCTTGTAGATTTTATTGCGTCTGCCAGCTCTGCCCTTGCAGGTTCCATCAGCGGAGAATGGAAGGCGCCTCCGACAGCCAGTTTAATAGTTCTTTTTACATTTCTGGATTTCAGGGCTTCAATGGCTTTATCAATACCTTCATTTGTGCCTGAGATGACTATTTGTCCGGGGCTGTTGTAATTAGCCGGGACGACAAGATCATCTATCCGGGCACAGACATCCTCAACAGTCTTGTCATCGGCACCAATTACAGCAGCCATTGTGGAAGGGTTTTTTTCGCATGCTTTCTGCATTGCAGCAGCCCTCCTGGAGACAAGAACAAGGGCGTCTTCAAACTCAAGGGTCCTGTTTGCAACAAGAGCCGCGAATTCACCAAGTGAATGGCCTGCAACCATGTCTGGTTTAAATTCAGATCCGTTAACTGCAGCAAGTATTGTTGAATGAAGGAAGATTGCAGGCTGTGTTACCTTTGTTTGCTTCAGATCTTCATCTGTTCCCGAAAACATGATCTCAGTAATGCTGAATCCGAGTATTGAATCAGCTCTGTCGAAAAGTTCCCTGGCAACAGCAGACTTCTCATACATATCTTTTCCCATACCCGGGAACTGGGCTCCCTGGCCCGGAAAAACGTAAGCTTTCATGTCAGTGTAATTTTGAACAGATAAGGTGAATGAATTCTTCCCGTGTATTAAGGTTACTCAGGAAGATACCGGTAAAAGCAGATGTTGTTGTTACGGAGTTTTGTTTTTGTACTCCTCTTATCTGCATGCACATGTGCTGGGCTTCAATCACTACAGCAACACCAAGAGGATTAAGGCATTCCTGGATGCAATTCCTTATCTGCGTTGTAAGCCTCTCCTGAACCTGCAGCCTGCGGCTGAAAGCTTCAACAACACGTGCTATCTTGCTTAGTCCTGTTATATAACCGTCAGGAATATATGCAACGTGAGCCTTTCCAAAGAAGGGGAGCATATGATGCTCACACATTGAATAAATGTCAATATCCTTAACAATAACCATTTGCCGGTATTCCTCCCTGAATTTGGCTGAATTGATTATTTCACAGGGATTCATTGAATAACCCATTGTGAGGAAATACATTGCCTTGGCAACTCTTTCAGGAGTTTTGATGAGACCTTCCCTCTCGGGGTCTTCTCCAATCAGTTTCAGAACTTTATAGTAGACCTTCGATAACTCTTTTATATTGTTATCATCCCACTTTTCTATCCTGCTGTATCCATTTAAGTTGTTTTCGGAGATATTTGATTCGTCTATCTTTTTATTAGCCATAATATTCTACATAGTTGTTTTCAGTTTCACTTATTTTTACACAATGTAGCTGAGCGCCTGCTTTCATTACAGGTTCTTCCAGCTCTTTCCAGATAGCAATTGCAAGATTTTCGGTTGAGGCTATCTTACCCTTCATGAAATCTACCTCAAGATTTATGTTCTTATGATCGATCTTGCTTATGACCTTTTCAATAATAATCTCCTTTAGAGTGCTTATATTCATTATAAATCCCCGGTCTTCAGTTATTTCACCCTTTATTGTCACATAAAGATCGTAATTGTGTCCATGCCAGTTGGGATTCGAGCATTTGCCGAATACTTCTCGATTCTGTTCATCCGGCAAGTCCTTTCTGAACATCCTGTGAGCGGCACTGAACCTTTCTCTGTGTGTCAGGTAAATCATAACGAACTGCAATTTGCATTTAGAGTGCAATATTAACCAATAAAATTAAGGTAATAAGCGGTTTGTGTAATATATTTACGGGGCGAAAAAGCCTTAAGGGGATGTGAACCAAAGCATAAGGTGTTTTTGCGAGTGATTAAGAAAGTTGAAAAGTTTGAAAAAATTGAAAAGGATATTGATTGTTGTTGCTACTGAAAAAGAAGCAGGTATTCTTTTGAATGCCGGTGGAGGGTTTGAGAAAGAAGATCATAAAATCGATACTCTTGTTACCGGGGTCGGATCAATGAACACTTCGTGGTCTTTATTGAAATGGTTCTCAGTAAATGAAAAACCTGATCTGGCAATCAATATCGGAATTGCAGGGAGCTTTAAAAAAGATATTGTAACCGGAGATGTTGTTATTGCTGTTTCAGATTGTTTTGCCGATGCCGGGGTTGAATCGGGAAGAGCTTTTCTGACACTTGCTGAAGCGGGACTGGAAGACGCTGACGGCTTCCCTTTCAGGAGCGGGAAAATAATCTGCGATAACGGTTTTGTTGAACTGGCTGCAGTTAAACTACGGAAAGCTCAGGCGATAACAGTGAATACTGCTTCCGGTACTGAAGAGACAATAACCAGACTTGTAAATAAGTTTGAGCCTGATATTGAAACTATGGAAGGCGCAGCATTTGCCTATATCTGCAGTCGTGAGAGAGTCGACTATCTGGCATTAAGATCTGTATCCAATTTTATAGTTCCACGCCAGGAACAAAAATGGGATATCCCACTGGCCCTTAAGGCTCTGGGGCTGGCACTGGAAGATTTTTTTATTACTATTGATATGTAAAACAACATGAAACTAACTCTTGGTTTTTCTCCCTGTCCCAATGACACATTCATTTTTGATGCAATGGTTCATGGGAAAGTTGATACTGAAGGACTGGAATTCTCATACTGCCTTGCAGATATTGAGGAATTAAACCGGAGAGCTTTTACAGGGAAGCCTGATATAACAAAGATAAGCAGCTTTGCTTATGCTTTTGCTGCGACAGATTACATGATACTTGATTCCGGAAGTGCTCTTGGATTCGGGAATGGCCCCTTGCTTGTAAGTCGGGATAAAATTGATACTGGCAGCCTTGCTAATGCAAGGATAGCAATACCTGGCAAATATACGACCGCAAACATGCTTTTCAGTATCGCCTGGCCTGAGGCTGCAAATAAGACTGAGTATCTCTTTTCCGAGATTGAGAACGTGGTACTCAGCGGCGAAGCGGATGCGGGGCTTATTATTCATGAGAGCCGCTTCACTTATCAGAAAAAAGGATTACGGAAGTTAGCCGATCTGGGTGAATTCTGGGAAGGAATGACCGGACTTCCTGTTCCTCTGGGAATGATAGTGATAAACAGGAGGATACCTGATGAAACAGCTCTTGCTGTCAGTCGTATCATTCAAAGAAGTGTCGAATTTGCTTTTGAAGACCCGGCTACCTCACGGGATTTTGTTTCTGAGAATGTCAGGGAGATGGAAGGAGAGGTGATGAGAAAGCATATTGAACTTTATGTGAATAAATTCACAATTAACCTGGGTCATGAAGGCAGAAAAGCTATCGCCGAATTATACAGGATAGCTTCGGATAAGGGTATAATTCCTGCAATGCCGGAACGATTGTTTGCAGGAATTTAATTTCTTTAAGGGTAAATAATTGGTTAAATTTGTATATATAAGATTCCTGAAATTCAGGAAAGCAAAGTGTTTAATTGCAAATTCTGCTTAAAATGATTCTTAAGGATTTAATTTTTGAAACAAGGTCATACAGGCGTTTTGACGGATCAGCTAAGATTCCGTATAAGACTCTTCAGGATCTTGTTGACCTGGCCAGGCTCTCTGCTTCAGGAGCAAACAGGCAGCCTTTGAAATATGCAATCATCAATACGCCGGAAAAGTGTGAAAAAGTGTTTCCTTCTCTTGCCTGGGCTGCATATCTGAAAGACTGGGCCGGACCTTCAGATAAAGAAAAGCCTTCTGCATATATTATAATACTGGGTGATAAATCAATTTCCGAATTTTTCGGGGTGGATCATGGCATAGCCGCTCAGAGCATAAGGCTGGGCGCTACCGAAGCAGGCCTGGGGTCTTGCATAATAGCTGCTTTGAAACGCGATCAGATCAGAAAAGAACTGGATATATCTGAAAAATATGAGATACTGCTTGTTATTGCATTAGGCAAAGCGGCTGAGAAAATAATCATTGATGAAATGAAAGAAGGAGATGTTAAGTATTGGCGCGATTCTGAAAAGAATCATCATGTGCCAAAAAGGTCTCTTGATGAGATCATTATTGATCTTTAAAACAGATGAGGAAACAGATTTCCATAATATTATTTCTTCTCTTTTTGATCAATTTCCCTCTTAACAGTCAGCAGGCATCAGAATCGCCGGGACTTATTCTTTTCAATGGAATAGTTATGGATTCAGGATTAAATTCTCCGCTTGCCAACACTCAGATAATAATAAACAGGAAATATTTTTCTGTGAGCGATAAGGAAGGCAAATTTTCTTTTTGTGTGAACAGGAGAGATACTGTGGTTTTAACAAGGCTTGGGTACAAGACAGTTAACTTTATTGTAAGTGACACCCTGACAGGATGAAAAAGAAATAAACAGCTGATAATTATAGTGTAGGCTTGTTGCCATTTTGGGTTGCGAGTGGTCATGATACACTAATTGTTGAGAATGCTTTATAGCCGGGTTTAAAAAAAAGATCAAGACCATGTCACATTTGTTGGAAAATTCCGTAAAACTGTAATGAATTATTAAAATGATTTAACTACTTTCGTTTTTAGTTTACATAATGTGAAAGCTTTGTTGAAGAGGATCAAATATATAGCTCTACTGTCATTTATCCTTTTTCTCGATAGTTACGGCCAGGACCCTACATTTTCGCAGTTTTATGCGAATCCGCTTTATCTGGCACCATCTTTTGCCGGTGCTACGGAGGAATACAGACTGGGCTTGAATTACAGGAACCAATGGCCGGCCATCCCCGGTGTGTTTCATACATACAGCATATCATTTGATAAAGCAATGCCCAATTTTAATTCCGGTTTCGGGATCCTTGCTTCATATGATGTAGCCGGCTCCGGCAATCTGAGCACTACAAACATCGGATTGCTTTATTCTTATGATTTCAACATTAGCGATAACTGGCATATAAGACCTGGTGTTCATTTCAAGTTCTATTACCTTGGCCTTGACATCTATAAACTGGTCTTTAACAGTCAGCTTACGGCAAGCGGGACATCTCCTTCAGTCTATCCTCCGCCATTCGATAATATTGCTGACGTTGATTTTGCCACATCGGCCCTCGCGTATAATGACCGTATATGGGCAGGTTTTACACTTGATCATCTGCTGGTCCCGAAAACTTCCTTCTACGGCGATGATTCAAATGTCCCGATCAAATTCAATCTTTTCGGCGGTCTTCAGCTGATAAGGAAAACCAGGCTCAGAGTAAAACTGCAGGAAACACTGTCGGTTGCATTGAATTTTCAGAAACAGGCAAAATTTTATCAAACAGATATAGGTTTGTATTACTTTAAAAGCCCGCTTATATTCGGATTATGGTACCGGGGAATTCCTTTCATGACATCCCAGGCCGGAGATGCAATAATCGGACTTATAGGATTTAAATCTGACAACCTGCACATTGGATATAGCTACGATTTCACTATATCGAACCTTATCAGCTCAACTGCAGGTGCTCATGAAGTTTCTCTCGTATATGAGTTTTCTTCATTTTCAATGAACTCGCAAAAAAAGAGGATAAGAGCTATCCCCTGCCCGGAATTTTAACCCTGGGCCCCGCAAACCCTGAGTTCATCAACCATTTTGCTTTTATAATTATTTACAGTCACTTGCGCGCCTATTTGTTTATTTTTTATATTTGCGCGTGACTTTCGTTTAACAAAAATTAATCATGATGAAGAAAATTACAATAGTCCTCTTTTCAGTATTATTTCTTGCAACTGCATTTCTTTATGTCATCCATTTTACCGGTAAGAATAAGATCAAACTGGGTTCAAATGGAGAAACTGTTGTGGTTCAGTCTGATGCTCAGGGAGTAGCATTTGTGAATATTGATTCAGTTATCTTTAATTTCGATATGTTCTTTGACAGAAGAGAAGACCTTATGGAAAAACAGCAAAAAGCTGAAGCTGAACTGAATTCAAAAGGATCGCAGTATGAGAAAAATGCAAGGGATTTTCAGGATAAGGTTAATAAAGGACTTGTTACAAGAGCTACGGCAGCTGAGATGGAACAATCTCTTATTCAGCAGCAGCAGGAGCTTGTGGAACTACGTGATAATCTTCAGACAGACCTGATTGAAGAAGAACAGGTAATGAACAGGCAGATAATAGAATATATCACATCCTATCTTGAAGAAAACAAAGCAGAATACAACTTCCAGTACATACTGGGTAAGAGTTTCGGAAGCGTGGTGCTCTATGGCGACGCTGCCCTGGATATTACTGACAAGGTTACAAAAGCCCTGAACGATAAATACAGGGTTGGAAAAAAATAAAACAAATGGGTTTTGCCACATCGTGGCTTGAAAAGAGGGCCCTTTTCCCGCTTATATTCACAGAAACACCTGATAAGGAAACTGGCATAATAGTCGTTGTGCCTGCTTTTAATGAGCCAGGTATTACAACTCTTCTCGATAGCCTTTCCAAATGCACGAAGTCGGAATGCAGGGCTGAAGTGATCGTAATTGTCAATGCCCGGAAGGATTCTGACCCTGAGAGTATCAGGAATAACAAAATATGTATAGACAGGATTAACAGCTGGAAAAGGGAAAACAAAAATTGCTTTTTCCGGCTTCTTGTTTTTGATGCAGGTCTGTCCGATCTGCGTGACTGGGGTGTCGGAATGGCCAGAAAGACAGGGATGGACGAAGCTTTAAGGCGTTTTGATGAGATTGACAGACCCCATGGCGTGATAGTGAGCCTGGATGCAGATTGCACAGTGGAGGAAAATTATTTTACTTCAATCTGTGATGAACTATTGAATAAAAAAGACAGATCAGCCTGCTCAATTTATTTCGAACATCTTCTTGAAGGAGAAGAGTATCCTCAAATAAATTATACTTATACGACTCTCTATGAGTTGCATATGAGGTATTATGCAAGAGGGCTGAACTATTCAGGATTTCCTTATCCTTTTCATACAATAGGATCAGCATTGGCGGTAAAAGCACTTGACTATAAGAAAGCAGGAGGCATGAACCGGAGAAGGGCAGGGGAGGATTTCTATTTCATTCAGAAGCTGGTGCCACGCGGAGGTTTTTTCTCACTGAACAGCACTACCGTGTATCCTTCATCGAGAATATCATCCCGTACGCCTTTCGGGACCGGAGCTTCGATGATAAAATTCATCGAGAATCCCGGACAGGATTTCCTGACATATAATGTAAATGCATTCAGGGAACTCAAATCACTCTTTGGTGAAATTGAAATTCTTTTTGATTCTGATACCGGTCAGATGGAGAAATATTATAATGAATTACCGGAAGGGCTAAGATCATTTATAAATGAAGAAGAATGGCTCAGGCATATATCCGAGATACAGGCAAACACTGCGGGCAAGGCATCATTCCGGAAAAGATTTTTCGGATGGTTCAATATGTTAATGATCGTCAGGTATATGAACCATGTTCATTCAGGAATTTTCAAAAAAACAGAGCTAACTGAAGCAGCAATAAAACTGCTTTCACTTATGGGTATTCCTGAACCGGAGCATAATCCTTATGATGTACTGATAAATTATCGAAAACAGGAAAGAGGTATCGGATCTTAAAGATATTGGCTAAGCAAACCCCCTGGAATTATTTGTTCTTTCTGTTGATCTGCCTGTCTTCCCGGGGAGTAAGGACGATAAAGAGATCTTCATCAGGTTTTTTCATGCGGTACTGTTCCCTGGCAAACTTCTCAAGATTATGGTTATCTGTTTTTAACTCTTTGAGCTTATTCTTATCGTTCTCTATTTTATTTGTGTAGTACTCCTTGTCGCTTTTCAGCTTACGGAGTTCACGAACCTCTCTGATACGCAAAAGCAGGTTGTTTGA